>WSSedL1CaDRAFT_10000112_pt1 | contig 50873 bp, 50 predicted proteins | sample WetSurSL1Cattail_FD_9464 | JGI IMG/M metagenome (IMG submission 9464)
TTCCCCTGCAGGGGATTCGTTCTTTTGGTCACCGTTTCCGTCAAGTTATGGACAACTTTTACCGTCTATTGTTGGAATCTATGCGGCAGCAGTAACAGTTTAAATGGAAAAAGTGTTTAAATTCCGAAATAGTATCAAAAGCAAATATCTTTTCGTTTGATTGAATGAGAACAGAGCTGTTCTTTCGCAGAAATGACCATTCTTTGCCGTCGTTTTCAATCTTTGAGTAAAAAAAATAATTCCGGTAATTAAATCCTGATGGAAAAATCGGATCATTCCCCATGGAATACATGAGACCCTGAAAAACCAGAGTCTTCCCTTTGTTGTTGTCGTCGCTAAAAATAATATTAACGCCTGGCGTAATTCTGTTCTCGATAAAGGCTTCTGTTGAGTCGCCAAAACCAATTTCAAGTATTTTCATTGATCTCAAGTCCTTCCTTTATTAGAGAAATCAAAAATACGCCAGATAATCCGGTTAAATGCCCAAATCTCTTTACTCCAGATTGGCTTACAATATCATAGACTTCTCTAGATGAAAGTCTGGCATTTTTGATTAGATTTAAAATTACATTTTCAAAAAATATCCAAAAATCATCTTTGTTATTCTTGTCAAAAATTGCCCGGCTTATCTTTGCATTGCACTCTTGAATCAAATCCTTGACCTCATTTTTATCAAGTTCACGCACTTCAGTTAAAAAATCAGGCGGAATGGCTATGCGATTAAATAATTCAACGCCTACCAAACGATTGATTACTAAAGTTGTGATTTCACTTGAGCGTATATGTTTTTTAAACTCTAAGGCTTCAGGGATGTTGTTAATGGTGCGACCATGAATTGAAACTGCCTTTTTACTTGCTTGTGCAGACCGTATTTCATTAAAAATTTCCACATAGAATTCTTTTGGTTTTAAGTCCTTATCCTTAAAAGAAACCAAATTCTTGACGTAGTCGCTTTTATCGCCTTTATCAATAATAAAAACTACATCTTCCAAAAATGAATCTAATCGAGACCTTTCCTCTACACTTAGATTGGTAATTTTAAAACGGCGGATATATTCATCAACCAAACCTTCCCTAATTTTCGCCTTGTACTTACCAAATTTATTAATTCCAAATTCTAAGAATGAGGAATCATTTATGTAGGTTAACTCAGGTTGAGGAATGAATAATGCATATTTTCGGAAGTTGAACTCAGAGCTATAATTTGAATAAAGTGTAACCAAAGATGTACCAATTTTCCGAGGAGTAAGATTACTGACTCCTTTTGATTGAAGATCCCACAAAGCAATGCAATTCTCGTCTGTACCGGTCACATCATTGAAACAATCGATAAAGGCGATACTAATTTCTGAACGATCTTTATCTATCCCAAGAAGATAAAGTAAGGTTTTCGTCTCAAACTCGGAGGCTCGCTCATTATTTTGTTCAGTGTATTTAAATATATAGGACATGATTACTCCTCATTCATTCGCTTAATAACGAGAGCATTCTGCCTTGACTTTGTCCTTTTGGTTTATCTTTTCTATTTATTTGTTTCTGCTAAGTCAATCAAGTGACTGTCTCCGTCTATTTTTTCTTTATTATTTTCTAATAGTCTAACTTTTCCTTTTCCTTGAAAGTCTGCAATTATCTTTAGTCTTCGATAATACGAAGAAAGTATTTTAATGGTTTTTAGCTTACTCCCTGTTCTTTCATCTATACTTTTTAAGGAATCGAATCCAAGCATTTTTGTGAGATTTACAGCAGAGTCATTAATAAATTCTTGATGTTTTTTTTCTAATTCTATTCGTTTCATTTCAAGGTCTATTTCTCTTTCTTGGATCTCAATTCTCAAAAGTTTTCGATCACTCATTCCTTTTTGAATATCTCCATAGACTTGATTAACTTCCTTTAATGATGAACATACGTATTTTAAAGTCTTTGCAATACTAAAAGCTATTATTGGAATAAGACTCAATTCAAGCCAACCGGGTGAAGCATATTGTATGGAAATGATACTAGGTCGTAGCCTCTTTGGAATTAGATATTTCAGTTTATCATAAAAATTAACAGCACTATAGCCCCCTTGCCATGGGTATTTAGCAAAAGCTTCAGATATACATTCTAGTAGGTATTCATCATCATGTGGAAATAATGCATAATGCAAATAATAAATTTGTGAGTATGTATGTGGGAATGTATATAAATCTTCCAAATCCCAGTGACTATCTAGTAGTATTTTGTATGTATCTTCTTCCATCCACTGTCTCCTTTTAGCTTTTTTACGGAATAAAAAAGTTAGCAGGTAATTATTTCTAAACTTTAATGTGTATTCCCTCAAGCATTTGATAAGTCCCTAATGCATAGCCATCAGTCATATTACTTATATGATCGAGAATTAAATGAGCACGAAGAAACCATTCAATATCATTGTCTGCTTTGAATTCAGAAATTTGATACTTATAACTTCTTACACATCGTGGTGATATTCGGTTAAATAACCTCCATTCCAAATCAAAGCCTTTTCCTGCCGGGTTATAATTCTCCTCTGTAAATAATTCAAAATCACTTCTTTTTAACCTTAATAAATTAGAGAAGTGATCTAATAAACCAGATATAATTTTATATCCTGATAGTTCAATATTTTCTGCTTCAGGAGAACGATATAATCTTTTTCGAGCAACTTTTTTTACAATTTTCAACACCCGACCAATACCATCTTCGTTGATTAATGATGATGCAGTTCCATTGTATATTCTGTCATGGTTAGCTAAATAACTATCTATTGTTTCAAACATGATCTTACGGGACCAACCAACAGAAACCTCCATATTAAAATAGTTTATCTTTTTATTCGGTATTGGAACCGGTGGCTCATCCTCATAATTTTTCTTCCATTCTTCTAAAAAATTATCAATAAATTCTTCCGGGGAAATGATACGTTTTTCAATGCCATCCGTAATATCACTTAAACAATAAGCTATGTCATCCGCAGCCTCTGTAATATATACTAATGGATATCTTTGATTACGATCTAAACCGATTTCTTCATAAAATCTATTAACAATCAGTGTTTCCGTCTGAAAGTAACCAGGTTTTTTCTTCAGACAGTCGTCAGGATCTTCATCAGTGCAACGAGTATATTTAATTGCGCTAAGAATTGTAGGTAAAGAAAGATTTAAACCGAATTGATCATTTTCACAATGTAACCTCGTTGCAATTCTAATTCCTTGGGGATTACCGTCAAACTCGATGAAATCTTTCACTTTATTTTCTAAAACTGATATATTAACATTTGCTTCACGAGCACATTCTTCCCATTTTCGAATAAACCATCTTTTAATAGCTTCCTCGCCAAAATGTCCAAAAGGTGGGTTTCCTAAATCATGAAGTAGACATGCGTTTTCAATAACAGCCACAAATTGTTGAATAAGTTCTGATTGGATTATTTCATTTTCATTTAATTTTGTAGCGATTTTAAATGCTAAAGTTCTACCTAAATCTGCAACTTCTAACGAATGTGTCAAGCGTGTTCTTACACTTGAATTAGGTTCAAGAGGAAAAACTTGTGCTTTCTGTTGTAGCCTTCGAAAAGATGAAGAGTAAATGATTCTTGAGTGATCACTATAGAATTCTTCTAAATTTAATCGGCCAGAAATCGTGGTAGGTCTTAATCTGAACGGAATAAATAATTTTTCATAATTATATTTCATATAAACACAACCTTTCAAATTAGTAAATTACACAAGAAAGAGCATAAAAGATATCAATAAGTCTTACTCATGTAAAAAATAGTATTCAGAAATGTGTCTCAAATATATTCCGGCATAAAATAATTAAGACGTTCTCAGATTAACTGTCTTCCATTGCAATAGTATTGACTAACTTGTTTATCAAAAGCTCGCCAGACTCTCTCCATTTCATATCCTTCCAACTCCAACCCAACATAAACCCCTACCACATAATTACTATATCGGCCCCCATCCCAAAAAAATAATACTTTTCCTGGAAAACCTGGTAAAATGGCACCATCTTATACCGACCCAGCAATTCTTTATTGGAAACTAAACGGGATAAAGGGAATCATCAGGGTGAAAAATACCGCTACTCGCTGTCGGCTTTTGGCTATTGGCAAAAGATCATTTTTTATTACGTCTTGTGCCGAACCCCCGGCATGACCGTTACGATCGGATGTTAATGACCGGTATCCCGTTTGTGACAACAACGAATATAGTGCAAGCAGCTGTCTGTCATAGCTAATGGGGCTTTGGCTGATTTCGATCGAAGCCGGTAACTTCACGGACAGTCGGCAAACCACCCCGGATACTTCAAGAGACCCATCACCCAAGACAATTTTTAAAACCGGAGTCCTATCTCTCCACTGTCAAAAAATATTCATAAGCACCAACTGACAATAATTTTGACAACTGGCGAAAACCCCAAAAAGCCTCCAGGGATGGAGGCGTGCGCCGCCTCTTTTCTCGGATGAAAAGCGGCGGGTTGCGGACGGAAGGAACACTAAATTGCCAGTCGAAAGACCATGGATGGTGAAGGCCCTCTAGAAACCCTGGATGAATGAAGGAAGTTTGAAACCTTGGTTTCAACCGGTGGATTCCAAAGGGTTGACGGCCCAACCCTTTGGTCCTGGAGGGTGTGGGAGGTAGGAACAGCCTCCCATCGACCCAATATTGCAGGACACGCTCATCAACAATCGCAGACAACCCCACCACAAGTCTTCTGGAACGATTTTAACGCACTTTAAAGTCCGTTTTATTTCGTCCACAATTCAGCCCCAAAGAATCATTATTGGAAATATCGATAATACCCCATTAATTTTAGGCCTAAAAGCGATCCTATCCTTTAAAAGGTATTCGCTGAGCGTTGCATGTCTTACACAAATTAGCGTGTCGATTTTTGCATTCTTTTCTATCGCTAAAAAATATGACGTCGTCGGAACCGTGGGCCGTCAAAATTGCCTATTTAGGATAATCTAGACTTGTTCTATAAATTGCAGCCTGTTATAATTAGCTCAAGAGACTTTTTTACAGATATTTGAAAAAAACCGGGAGGTGTTCATCATAAAACCGGATGAAATTGCCAAAGAAATCGATAAATTGGGCTTGTCAGAGCAATTGACCTTAGTGGAAAAAATTTGGGATGGTATTGCGCGAAATAATGCGGTACTTCCCCTACCGGAGTGGCAAAAAGCAGAATTGGCTAAACGATATGAAGATTATAAAAACGAAAACTTACAACTTCATGATTGGGAAGGTGTTCACCAAAATCTAAGGAAAAAATAGAATGCATCTTTTTTATACGGAGATGCACGAGATATGTTATTCCAATTTCAGAAGATGTGTTATTTCAAAATTTCCTTTTTCCATATTTTATACCATTGAAACCTACCAAATTGTAATTCATGCTGTTTTCAACAATCATCAGAACCCACAAAAACGGCCTTAACAATCGGAATGCATTGTAATCATTAAGTCGCCTAAGATACCCCATCTACCAGAACACATGCTGACAAACGCCAAAAACCGTCTTTACTCTTTTTGACTCCAACCCCCACCCCGACATTTGAGACAAGACGCCGAAAAACGCCGCCTCTTTTTCCGGATGAAAAACGGCGGTCGCTATCGAAAGCCTAAACCCCATTGCCAGTCGAAAGGCCATGGTAGGGCGTCGCGCATAAAATGCGCGCGACCTTCTAAAAACCCTGGATGAATAAAGAAAGTTTGAAACCTTGGTTTCAATCGGCGGATTCCTTCGCGATTGAGCGCAATCACGCGGATTGACGGCAACTAGTATAGCGTTTTTAAATAAATCATCAATGAAAAAACGCTATACTTGGAAAAAACGTTCACAACGATAGGTAGTTATTTAGCGAACGTTTTACTAGAAGCATAGGCGTCTTGAACTGTCATGTTTCCCCTCGCCATCGTTCTATATGGAGAGGGGACAAAAGGGGTGAGGCGATCCTGGAGAGTTCGTGTGCGCGGCACACAAAGAGGTAGAAACAGCCTCCCATCGACCCAATATTACGGACAAACTCATCAACATACACTGGGCTTCACCGCAGACAACCTCACCATAAGTCTTCCGGAACGATTTTGATTCACTTTCGAGACTTTATTCCGTCCATAATTCAGCCTGGGGAATCATTGTTGGAATATCGATAATACCCGTTAATAGTAAGCCCAAAAACGATCCTATCCTTTAAAAGGTATTTGCTGAACGTTGTCGGTCTTAAACAAATTGATGTGGCGACATTTTGCATACTATGTGATCACACAAAAAGCGACCCAGCTTGTAGAATCCGTGGACCGTCAAAATTGCCTAAATGCTCATAAACTTATAACCAAGGTAATAAAGCAATTCTCTTTTCCGTAAAATAAAGATTGAATTAACCCTTTTCATAAACTACAATTGAAATATGGAAGATTGGTAAATATTGAGGTGCAATATGGAAATCATGCCGTTAATAAAAAAATACGATATTAATTTATTGCTGACCTTCGGTTCATACCAAACGGAACGCTTTACCAAAGACAGCGACATTGATCTGGGATATTCGGCGAAGCGCGATTTGGATTCCGATGAAGAATTGCAACTTTTAAATGATTTGATCTTGCTTTATCGCCGGGACCGGATCGACCTGGTCAATTTGGCAAAGGCCTCCCCGCTCTTAATGTTTGAGACGGCCACCCATGGCAGATTATTATATGAGGAAAACGATAGTTTCTTACGTTTCAAATTAAAAGCCTCCGCCCGGTATGCCGATACGGGGCATCTACGGCGAATGCGCCAAGATTACTTAAATCAAGAATTAGGCCGGGAGTGAAATGAATGGCGACCAGGGAACTGATTACGGAAAAATTGATTAAAATGAAAGAATATCTTGACCAGTTACAGAAGTTTACCCCTGCCTCCTATGAAGATTATTTGCAGGATTTAGTTTCCAAATATGCAGTGGAACGCTTATTGCAGCTGATTGTCGATTTGGCTCTGGATATTAATAACATTATATTATCAGCTCTCAAAAACCCCCCTGCCGCCGATTATTTTAGTTCATTCACCGATTTGGTGGAATATCATGTTTTAAATGCGGAGTTCGCCTACAAAATTGCGCCTTCTACCGGATTACGGAACCGGCTAATCCATGAATACGAAGAAATCAATGATGCCATTGTATATAAAGGTATACTTCAAACTATCGAGCTTTATACCCTTTATATAAAATCAGTTAACCGTTTTGCCAACCAACTGAGACTATAACTCAAAACATACACTAACTCCCACTCCCATCCTCCCCGGCCGCTACTACCAATAATGGTACCCCAAAAACGCATATGTTTTTGAAGAATTGTATCACAATTCACTTTTATAAGGTCAGGGTCTGCTTTTAGGCCCATTAATTGACCCTCAACTTTTTTTGAATATCGATAATATCCGTTAATAGTAGGCCCAAAAGCGATCCTATCCTTTAAAAGGTATTCGCTGGACGTTGTCGGTCTTAAACAAATTGGCGCGGCGACTTTGCAGCTCGAAATCTTGACCAACAGTCATCAACCAATCATAATATTTCTTTAACTGGAAATAAAGTAGGGCTAATGGTAAACTTATGTTATGGAATATCATAAATTTTCCATCCCCTGGTTCTACAATTCTCTTTAAAACTGAATCAATCGCGGCTTCCACGGTGGTTCAAATAATAATACCCTCGGAGGGACTATGAAAAAAATAACTTCAAACACTTCATTTGTCAAAAACTATTACTATCTACTCGTTGGAATTCTCGCCATCCTTTTCTCTTTAACCCACGCCTGGAATGGGCAAACTGTTGTTTTGCCGAAAATAAATGCCGGTAGTATTGACCTAACTACCAAAACGACGATTTTCTATGTCTGGCATATTATCAGCGCTGAAAATTTTATTTTCGGTGTCTCATTTCTGGTAATGGCATTTTATAAAAATATGTCAAAAGTAAGATTTGCCGCTTGGATGATCGCGGCTATCATGATTATTCGTTGGGGAGTTATTTTTGGAAGCACCATGTTTCATGGTATCAATAGTCTCACCGATACTTTGACTGACCTCATCGTAATTATTATTTATGTGGGATTAATCTTACTCGGTGCACGGAAAAAAGATCAGAACCATCAGGAATAATTAATTAAACTTGAATCCGGCAAGTAACCCCAAAACCTCAGTCGTATTTAAACTTGCCGGATTCAAACAATGAACCCGAGCCGGCCAATTTTTCTGCGTCGTTGCAGAAAAATTGTCACTTACTTGCCGGATCGAGGTTAAAAGTACCGATTGGAGGAATCAAAATGAACGAGTCAAAAAAATTGTATATCTTATGGACCAATGCGGACCCGATAACTTCAGAAAAAATGGTGATGATGTACGGCATAAACAGTAAATTAAAACACTGGTGGGATGAAGTAACCATCATCATTTGGGGCGCACCGGCCAAACTGGTTTCCGAAAATGATTTAATCCAGGAAAAGATCAAACAAGCAATTCTGGTAGGGGTTAATGTCTCCGCATGTAAGGCTTGTGCAGAGCAATTAGGTGTTTCCGCTAAACTGGCTGAATTGGGAGTCGAGGTAAAATATTGGGGAGAACCTCTAACCGAAATATTGGAGGGTAATGACAAATTGCTAACTATATAATATTACCCCTAGTATACCCGATGAGAATATTTATAAACAAATCGCCAATTTCCGGGTTGGATTAAAGCTGATCAAGAATACTCAAGTATTTGGGGTCTTAAGTTTCTTGTTTTGTGTAATCTGTATGTTTTGTATCCTATTACTTCATAACGCTATCCACCAAGACATCGACCCTGCGCGCGCCGGATGGTGAATATGTGATTATACAATATGAGACTTCTTTTGAGCATAAAAAATCCGCCATCGAAACTGTGACCTGGACAACGCCCAGAAACTTTCTTTACTCTTTTTGACCCAAGCCAACTCACCCCGACATTTGAGGAAGGATGCCGAAAAGCGCCGCCCCTTTTCTCGGACGAAAAACGGCGGACGCTATCGGAAGCCTCAACCCAATTGCCAGTCGAAAGACCAGGGATGGTGAAGGCATATTAAAAGCCCTGGATGAATAGCAGGAGGACCGGAACCACGCGGTTCCGGCGACTTTTTGGTTACTTTTTGTTCGCACAAAAAGTGACCCAGCCGGTGGAATCCGTGGACCATCAAAATTGCCTATTGCGTCTATAGCTAATCTCCATAATTAGAAATGCTGTGGATCTTTTTCAAGCGGAATCACATCCTCCGGTGAAATAACCTTGGTTTTCATAGCGGCCTTATCAGTATTAGTCAGCGCTATATTTGAGTGGGGTTTATTCGAAGCAACATATCCGGATGGATAGGCCGAAGGATGGACCCGATGCTCTAAATCACCCGTTTGATTTTTCAAAATATCATTGCCATTGACTAACGCTGAAAGCTCGCGGACTATTTTTCGCATATTATCGGCTTGAGCGTTAAGTTCCTCGGCCGCTGAGGCGCTTTCCTCTGCATTGGCCGCATTCTGTTGCGTAACCGTTCCCACTTGAGACATGGCCTTATTTACTTGCTCAACCCCCTGGGCTTGTTCTTGGCTGGCGGCTGAAATCTCACCCATTAATTCACTGACCTTCCTCGCCTGAGTGGTTATTTCAGCTAATGCCTCCCGAACTTTTTCCGCAATATTAACCCCTTTGGCAGAGAGTTCAATATTCGCTTCAATTATCGTGGTAGTATCTTGGGCAGCTTGAGCGCTGCGCTGGGCCAGATTTCTGACCTCTTCCGCTACCACGGCGAAACCCGCTCCGGCATCTCCAGCCCTGGCTGCTTCGATAGCGGCATTCAAGGCCAAAATATTGGTCTGGAAGGCTATGTCATCAATAACTTTAATGATCTTCGAGATCTGATCACTGGATTTCTTGATCTCCTGGATTGAAGCCATCATTTCGGACATCTGATTATTTCCCTTATCGGCCGACTCTTTGGCTTGTTCCGATAGTTGGACCGCCTGCTTCGTGTTGGCATTATTCTGCTCCAGCATGGAAGCGGTCTCTTGCAGAGTCGAAGACGTTTCTTCAATGGCGGAGGCTTGCTCGGCACTGCCCTGGGATAACTGTCCGGCTGTCGCCGAAAGTTGACTGGAGGCTGCTGCAACCTGACCGGCGCCTTCATTTAGAGAGTTTGCTATCGTATTGACAGGCTTGGTAATGCTGCGAGTAATGACATAGGCAATCCCGAATGCAAATAATACAAAAATCATCCCTAATACCAGCAATAATCTAAAAGAGTTTTCATAGGTTTGAAATGCACTCCGGTTAACCTCGGCATTGCGCTTCTCTGCGACATCGACAAATCGATTAATTAAAGCGATTCCTTCTCTACTCATGGGATCTGATTTATCCGCCAGCAATGCAGCGGCCTCAGTAAATTTTTTAGCAGTAGCCAGCTCTGCCACTTGGGTGTTAAAAGGCCTGGCCGCAGTAATATTATCTTCTAAATTTTGAAAATTGGCTTTTTCTTCTTCAGTCAAAGGTAGGTTATGTACGGATTTTCTGGCTGCATCCATTGCTGCGCGTGCCGCCGCTTTTTCATTGTTTTCCAGCTCCAAGGTTGCGGCATCTTGAAATATCATCGTCCCTCGAGTATCCAGTCTAACTTTCAGCATGGATTGGGTCAGAATATTCACCTGCTTAATTTTCTCGGTATTCAAAGATACTTCTTGCAACTTGGAATGCATCAGGTACATGTTATACATTGAAACAATCATTAAAGCGATAACCACCAACAACGTACAACCAAATCCAAATATTATACGGGCCCCGAGCTTAATCTTCATTTCTCATGCACACCTTTCATAGATGAATGTTGTGTATTTCCTTTTTAGCCGGACTGTTGCCATTTTTACTTCAACTGTTTTCTATTCCTTGTTCAACACATATTTGATAGGAAAAATAAAAATGCAGCTCCTTATTTTCAGACTTTTCCAGAATCCGGTAAATAATGGATTAAAGTGCTTTGAAAGCTACTTGGCCGATTCACATTTATCATCGGCAGAACCCACCAAGAAAGTTAACAATTTGTTACAAAAGTGACCCTATCCTTTAAAAGGTATTAACTTTTCGTTGCAGGTCCTGAACAAATGGACGTGGCGGTCTTGCATTCTTTTCGGCCGCACAAAAGTATGATCCCGCCGGAACCGTAGGCCATCAAAATAGCCCATCATTTTTAATCCTAGGCCACCATGTTACCAACCAAACAATTCTCTATTGGAACCTAAACGGGATAAAGGAAAATTATCAGAGTGAAAAAGACCGCTACCAGCTGTCAGCTGTCAGCTGTCAGCTTTTGGTTATTGGCAAAAGATCATTTTTTATTCCGTTTTATGCCCAAGCCCCGGCATGCCGCAAGATAGGATTGATAATCTATCCGCTTGCAATAAATCATCATAAGCCCAAACCAACAATAATTTACCCGATTGACCAAAACCCAAAAAAGCCTCCAAGGATGGAGGCGTGCACCGTTTCTTTTCATGGATGGAAAACTCGGCTTGAAAACAAGCCGCACGGGCGGCGGGCGGAAGGAACACTAAATTGTCAATTGAAAGGCCAGGGTATGGCGTCGCGCATAAAATGCGCGCGACCTTCTATATATATTGTAAATTATAAACCATCAAAACCAACCACGAAAAATCACAAAACACACGAAAGGAAACTCAAACACAAATTATTTTTTTCGTGCCTTTTCGTGTGTTTCGTGGTTAACATATTTATTTCAACTTATATGGAAAACCCTGGTTGTACTCCGGAATCATATTGACTAACCTTACTCCGGTTTATTTCCGCAATTCGTTTCGGCAAATTAGGATGACTGGAAACCATTTCGGCGAACCATTTCCAAAATCCGCTTTCCCGATCAGCACTCTTCATATATTCTTCAATATTGACCTTGTTATGAAGATATTTTCCCGCAGCCAAAACTAATAATCCGTTGACCGCTCCCTCGGGGCTTAGGGCATTTCCGATCCGGTCACAGGTATATTCACATGCTCGTGAATATGCCGCTCCTAAAAACGGAATGAAAACTCCCGGAAATAGGAGTAAGTTTTTCGTCATATGTTTTCGTTTGATATGCCCCAGCTCATGACCCAGTATAAAATGTACCGTCTGATTTCCTTTCTCAAACGCCAATTCCAATACATCCGAATAGATAACCACGAAGTCTCTGCCATAGAAACGGGTTGCAAAAGCATTTAGCAGACCGCCGGCTTGTACGACATAGATCGCCGGAATTTTGGCCAATTTCAGTTTTTCCGCTTCCTCTTTGGCAATAGCAAATAATTCCGGGAACTGATTTTCATTGATCCTGATTGCATTTCCTTTCAAATAACCAATAAGTATTCCATGACTAAAAACAAGGTATAGAACGAAAATAAGACCGTAAACAATGAAAATGCCGAAAGCTGCCGCCTGGATCCTCGATAAAGAAGGTATTGCAGAAATGATAGTGCCATAAACAACTAGACTAACCATTAGTTTGAACATAAAATACAGGTTTTCCTTAGGATGGACTTTGTACTCCATAAATTCACCCCTTTTATTTATAGGATTACTTCCCCATCCAAAAATTCTATATTTTTCTAATAATTCCTGCCATTTCAACACAACCGGTTACGTAGCCACAAATCTCCGGTTCGAAAATATGGGTTTCAGTCCATTTCGATGACTTCTGCGACTTCAAAAGTCAGTCGCCATCGATTATGCCTTTATCATATTCATTATGCCTTTTAGGCCAATTTTCAACCTCGCTCATACTATATTCTAAAATCATATTCGCAAACGAAAAAACCGCAATTTTACAATGAATGAGGTGGAACTAATGTACTCTCAATGTTCGTTTTGCCCCTGGGCTCAAAACCATACTACCATAGCCGCTCCGGTTGACCAGGTCTATCCGCTCCAGCAACAAGGTCCGCCCCCCGGGCCGCCGCCTAATTTTATCCCCGCAGAAGGGCCAACTCCGTTCGCGGTCGATCCGGGCGCCATTTCCTTTTGCGTTTTTAATTTTACCTATCTCTGGCTAATCAATGGCGAACAATTTTGGTCTTTTCTGGTCTTTGTCGGCAGAAATTCCGTTGCGGGGTGGCGTTTCCATAACCGATTCAGACGCTGGAGCTATTTCGGAGTGGATTTACGAGAGATTCGGAGTTTTCAGTGTTTTTAGAGCGATGGTGACAAAAGATCCCGGAGGGAATGACAATGCCCGTTTTTAAATCTTTTAGCGGTATGATTACCGCGATTGACAACTTTTTTACCGGAACAGCAAGCGACACCGGATGCTATCAATTGATGTCCGTGCAAAACAGGGCTAACAGGGATGAAGGAGTCGTCAATTTCGTAGTGTCTCCGACCACCTATTTTGTAGACCATGTGATGCTGCAGCCGGGAGATGGGGTAACCGGTTTTTACGACGCCAACGCGCCCGTGCCCTTTATCTACCCGCCTCAATATCGGGCCGTCGTCATGGTGCCGGCAATGCACTATCTGAATGTGAAGGTCGACTATTTTGATGAAAATTTACTGAGCAACGACGGCCTGCTAAAATTAAACCTCTCCCCAAGGACTCACGTTGTGCTGGAAAACGGGCAGGCCTTTAGAGGGAACCCCGCGGGCCGTTATCTGATTGTTGTCTATGGCCCGACCACCCGGAGCATACCTCCCCAAACCAGTCCCGAGCAGATTGTGGTGATGTGTTAGGGTGCTTTCCCTGTAATTAAAATCTTTTACGTTTCTTTATATATTTTTTAAGATTGCTTGCAAATGATTTTAAAGATTTATTTTATAATGGCCTCATTAAACAAAGGAGGCCTTTATCATGAATAAGATTCAATTAATGTTGGACGTAGTTAAGACCATGAAAGCAAAAGAAAGTCTTCAGGGAACTTTCAATGCGGAAGCAAAAAAGGATCAAGTTAAAATCTTTAGTGTTGATAATCAATTTGCCAGAAATACGGTTACCGGAGCGACAAAAGTAAAGATCAATACCGATTATGACTATGATGGCAACCAAGTAAAACATGAAAGCAATACCGAGTTTAACCTGAAAGATTTCCAGCCTGGTATGCACGCCGGTTTTCACGAGCATATGCGGATGCATAGACAAATGCATTGCCAACCCGGCGAGTCGGGCGCATTTTCCTTCCCTGGGCACTCCGGCATTCACAGCTGCGGTTTTAAAGGAGGTTTAAGCCGGATCTCCCTTTTACTCCATGTTTTAAATAATATTGCCCTTGAAGAGAAACCGGACCAGTCTTTCGTACTTTCACTCAACCGGACAGATTTGCCGGAAGAATTCAAACAGCTGATGCAGGAAAGGATGAATCAACCGGAAGTTCGGCAAGCTTTCGAGCATGAAGCGCATGGTTTTCTCAAAGAACTGCATATGGTAGAAAGTCCCGCTTTGACCGTAAATATGATCATTACAAAAAAGTACGAAGTCGAAAAGATCAAGCTGGAATTTAGCGGCAACCAGAAAGATGAAAATAACGCGGACCATTTATTAACTATGGAGACGGAATTGAATTTTATCTGGTAACCGCAACAGTTTCCGGATCTGCCGATTTAGCTAAATACTCGCCGGAAACGGCGAGTATTTGATTGTGTATATCCCCCGCAATAAAAATCCGGAGGAATTGGTTTTTTGGAAAATAAGCGTAGGAAAATTTCAATTAAATATCCCGCTCATCCAAGACCCGCTTGGACTTCTTCTCACTGCGCGGCAGAGCCCCGATTGGAACAACTTCCACTTCAATCATAATACCGATCCGGCGTTTAAAATTCAGCCCGATCAATTCCTTCAATTGTTCGGGGTTCACACCGCTCTCGGCCTCAACTTTTAGCAACATTTGATCCCTAGCGCTAGTCCGGGTTAACTTGATTTGATACTCACTGCTGGCGCCCTTGGTATCTTTTAGCAAATCCTCGATCTGGCCCGGGTAAATGTTCACCCCTTTAATCTTGATCATATCATCACTGCGGCCCAAGATACGGTCAATTCTCGGGTAGGGGCTGCCACACTCGCAGACTCCCGGAATGATCCGGGTTAGATCGCGGGTGCGGTAACGGATCAGCGGCGCTCCTTCTTTGGTCAACGTGGTAATAACCAACTCTCCCAACTCACCGGGAGGTAATACTTTTTCGGTAATCGGATCAATAATCTCAAAATATAAATAATCCGACCAGTAGTGGATCCCTTGGTGAAATTGACAATCAATCCCGATACCCGGTCCATATATTTCAGTCAAACCATAAATATCGTATGGTTCAACCCCAATTTCCTCGGCAATTCGGGACCGCATCTTGTCGCCCCAGCGTTCGGAGCCGATGATCCCGATCTTTAAATGGATTTGCTTCCGTAGATTGCGCTTTTGCACCTCTTCCGCCAGTAACAAGGCATACGACGAGGTACTGCAGAGTACGGTTGACTTCAGATCGACCATCATCTGCAATTGTTTCTCGGTATTACCCGGACCCATCGGGATCGCCATCGCTCCCAGACGTTCCACTCCGGCCTGAAAACCGATACCGGCCGTCCATAAGCCATATCCCGGGGTAATCTGTACCCGGTCTTCCCGTTTGACACCGGCGTAGGCAAAGCAGCGGGCGAACATTTCGGCCCAATCATGAACATCGCGCCGGGTATAGGGGATAATGATCGGACGCCCGGTGGTCCCGGAAGAAGAATGAATCCTCACAACATCCCGGTCGGGAACCGCTTGCAATCCTAAAGGGTAGATCTCCCGCAACTCTTCTTTGGTGGTAAAAGGCAACTCAGCAAATTGTTCCCTGCCTTTAAAGGAGGGTAAGTCAAACCCGGCCGCCTTCAACTTTTTTTGATAGAAAGGACCCTGATGCAAGACCCGATGCAACAAACGCTTTAAGGATTCATCAAGAAAGGAATCTCGCTCCGCTCCAACTAATCTCAAATACTCCGGATTGTGTAATTCCTGTTGCTCCACAGGAATCGATTTATTCATCATCTCAGCTAACCTCCTCTTAAACTACCTGTAAATTGTCTAGGAATATTCGTTTTTTAACCAATAATCCCTTTCAAATTAAGAAACAATCCCGTAGCCAGTATAAAGGTCAAAGCGATATTCACCATTATATCAATTGGCCGGAAATCATTACGGTAAAGGTAGGTGCGAGCCCCAATCCCAAAACCGCGGGTTTCCATCGAGATCGCCAACCGTTCCGCCTTTTTGACGGAAGTGACTATCAGCGGGATAGCCAATGGACATAATGAAAGAAACTTTTTGAAAAAATTTTGTTCATCCAGGCGATGCCCCCTTGAGCACTGAGCCTGCATAATCTGGTCCATTTCCTGCATCAGGGTGGGAATAAACCGTAAAGAAGTTACAAACATAAATGCATACGTATAGGGTATTTTCAATTTCTCTACCAAAACCACAACCAAGTCTTTAATCTTGGTAGTGCCCATTAAAACCGGAAAGCTGGCGGCAATTACCATCATCCTGGCTCCCATCGCCAAACAACCCCATAAGCCCTGATCGGTTATCCTGCCGATCCCCTTCACATGCCCTATCTGTATTCCGGGTATGAGCACCAAGATGGTTTTACCGTCGGCAATAAAGAAAATCTGAAATAATATAAACAATCCGGCCACAATCAATAACCCTTTAAAAGCCGGCCACATCTCTTTCAGGATTCCCGCCATATAAGCGACTGCGACGATCGAAAAAAACAATCCCGCCAGCATGCGCGGATCCCTAAAAAAGAAACTTAGGGTCATCAAGGTCACCGACCAAAATAATTTGGTTAATGGATTTAAGCGGTGCACAAAGCTGCCTTTGGCGATATACTCAACTACAACAGACATCGGGTTCACTCTCCGTATACTTTAAAAACTCTTGGTAGGCCTCATCCACCGATAACGGTTTCCCGAATTCAAACGGTTGTTTGGCAAACTTCTGAATTAATTTAGCGATTTGGGGCGGAAAAAGATTGGTTTCCCGCAGGATTGCCGGTTGATAAAAAACATTGTGGCAGCTGTCATCCAATAAAATCCGGCCCTGGCTAAGGACAATCACCCGTTTGGCATAACGGGCCACCAATTCCATATCATGAGTGACAAATACAATGGTATGACCTTGTTCGTTCAACTCTTTAACCATTTCCATGATTTCCAGACCTTCTTGATAATCCTGTCCGGTGGTTGGTTCATCCAGGACCAGTATTTCCGGCTTCATAGCCAGCACTGACGCAAAAGCCACCCGTTGGCGCTGCCCTTTACTCAAAAACAACGGATTTTCCGTCAAGTACGGGGTCAGTCCAACGGCTGCCGCTGCCCGAGCTACCCTTTGCCTCACCTCTGTCTTGGATAACCCCAGATTCTTCGGCCCAAAACCAATTTCCCGTTCCACATTCGCCATAAAGATCTGATGATCGGGATTTTGAAAAAGAAAGCCGACCTTCTGGGCAAGTTTTCCGGTAGTGGCTGAGCTGGTATCGATTCCGGCGATCAAGACCCGTCCGGTAGTGGGTCTGAGTAAAGAATTGAATTGTTTTAAGAGGGTAGTCTTGCCCGCGCCGTTCTGGCCGATCAGCGCTACAAAAGCTCCTTTGGGAATGGTAAAACTGATATCGTTTAAGACTTCAACTCCACTGGGATATTTAAATGAAAGATTATTTACGCTAATCATCGGATTATACTCTCTCAATCTTGGCAAAGGCAAAGCTCTTCGTCAAACCATCGTAGGCTTCGTCCACCGTCAGCGGAAGCTCCTGCGTATACAAACCGGCTGTCTTCAAGCGGTCCGCCAATTGACTAACGGGAGGCGCCGATAACCCGATGCTCTCTAACAGATTCGGCTGATTAACGATCTCCCGGGGGGATTTATCGGCAACCAAAGCCCCGTTTTTTAAAATCAATAACCGCCCGACGTATTCCATCAAAATATTGACCTTCTGTTCCACCACCACAATGGTTAAATGTTGTTCTTGATTCAATTTTTTTAGCACCTCAAAAACTTCCATCGTGCCGATGGGGTCCAGTTCGGAAGTGGGTTCATCCAGGATCAAGATTTGCGGCCGCAACGCGATTACCGCCGCGATCGACACCCGTTGCTTTTGACCGCCTGAAAGTTCATCCGTCGAACGCAGCCGCAAATGAGCAATCCCAATTAACTCCAATGCCTCGCTGATCCGCCTTTCGATCTCAGCCGGCGCGATTGCCATATTTTCAAGTCCGAATGCCAGTTCTTCCTCGACTGTCGGAGCAACGATTTGGGCTTCGGGATCTTGAAAAACACTGCCGATCTGCAGGGAGAGTTCCGCGCAAGTCGTTTCAAAAGTGTCGCGGTTATTAATTAGGACTTTACCCTGAAAATCGCCCTCCTGGAAATGAGGTATAATCCCATTCATACAAAGTACCAGGGTTGATTTGCCGGCTCCGGCCGGACCGGTAATCCCCACAAACTCTCCCGCGGCAACCTGAAGACTAATATCCTGCAAAGCGTTGGTCGCAACATCGGAATAACCGGGATAACTGAAACTCAACTTTTCAATCGTGATTACCGGTTTCACTGAAAATGCCTCCTAATTCTTCTTCCCCAATGCGGCTTTTAATGGAAAATAAATCACTGTGGCCAAGATCGCATTGGTTACTGCGGTAACCACAACCACCATCGTTAAATAGGCAAAAGCCGGGTTTTTAGTGACGGTTACAAATAAAGCCAAACTCTTGAAAAGTGAAATATAACAAAAACCACTGGCTAACGTTCCGACAAAAGTAATCAAAAACGGCCGTACATATTTGAGAAAACCAAAATCCATCTTAATCATGGCCAATATACCGACTACAATCGCGCCAACCGGTTCGCTGATAAAGTTTAGATAAGGAATCAATGACTTGGTGGTCAATTGACAAACAGCCGCTGCAACCAAACCGATACCAATGATCGGTCCAAATTTGGGGCGAATCAATAAAATAGCCAAGCAATACATTCCGATAATTAGGTTAGGGGTAATCCCGAAAAACGGCGGAGTAAAATATCGCAAAACAGCGCCTACCGCCAACAGAACCGCCACTACCGCCACATCTACAGCCTTTAAGCCCTTTTTCTCCACTACTCTCATCTCTACGCTCATCTAAAACCCTCCTAAATAAATTAGCATATTGTCACAGCCCAATCGGCCTTTTGACCAAATATAAAAGCCAGGCAACTAGCGCCTGGCTTGATAGACGTATAATACTACCTTGGCCTCTGCACTCGTCTCCACTCATCTCAACTATTTTCAAAACTACGCTCACTATCTCAAAAACTTTATCTAATTTAAATATAACAAACTTTGGCAAAGAAGTCAACCGGAAGGATCAATTGGAAGATTTACTCCAATGTCTCTACCAAGTGATTCTTTTGTCAAATTACCGTCCACTAAAGATCCATCGGACTAATACCATACATCAAAATGAATAAACCATTTTGTTATATTTTTGAATAAATTGGTATAAGAAGGAGTTTAAAAAGTTATGCGAAATTAACATAATGAAAATTAACGACGTAAATCCTATGAATGAGTATAAATGTTTTGGAAATTTGGAGGCCGTGATGATCGTCCGTTCCTGGCATGGGATTGTTCCATTGGACAAAGCCGGAGCCTTTCGGCTCTATCTGTTGCAAACCGGAGTAGCCGATGCAAAGGCCATTCCCGGTAATTTGGGAGCTTTTATTTATAGTCAAGCGCATGACAAGTGGGAACATTTTTTCATGGTATCTTATTGGATCGATATGGAGGCGATCTGCGCCTTTGCAGGACTAATGCCTCATGTGGCCGTCAATTATCCGGATGATGCCAAATACGGTTTGATTTCCGATCCGGTGGTCCTTCATCATGAAGTCAATACAGTCCCCGAGGACTTTCCGATTCCCATTAGCATCGACAATTGAGCCTTGGGACAAGAACGCTTTCACTCCCTTTAACGGGATATCTGCTTCTGGTAGACTCAAATGGGTTCTGGAAAGTTGATCATCACAACCAACCTCGTTTTCAATATAATTCCTTCCTCATGCACAGACTCATTTCCATCCCTACATATTGCCCGTAATTTTCAATAATTTGATAACCCTGGCTGCGATAAAAATTCACTGCTTCAACAAAATGCCTGGTAGTCTCCAGTACCAAATATTTAATATTGTATTCCCCGGCTTTGGTTTCTAATGCTTTCATTAAAAACTTGGAGATTCCTTGACCGCGATATTCTTTTTTCACAAATACCCGTTTTATTTCATAGGTGGACTCGTCATAATATTTTAGCGCCCCGATGCCAACCGGCATATTTTCAGCGTAAACAATAAAAAAATCATGAATCCCATCAAGCTTATTAAAACCATCATAAACTTTCTGAATTTCACCGTTTTTTGCTTGAATCTCCGCATCAAGCAGAGTGACCAATGATCCAAAATCCGGACTGGGATAGCTAAAATATTCGATTCGGAGTTTCATATTTCCCTTTCCAATAGTCGGTTTCTTATATGAAATCGAAGCGTGATTAGCCTTTTTTCTGCTTAACGATTTCGTCTTCAAAAAGTCGATTAACAATGGCATCACTGACATAATTGATAATACTCTTTTGATTGGTATAGAATATTCCGCTGGCATTGGTTTTGCTTTCGGCAATCCAGGCAAGAATTCCGGAATTGACATCCACGAAATCAAAATGGCATTGGATATTCAGATTTTGCACGTTATAGCCGCTAATAATCCGCGGTCTTGAATCGGTGTGAAATAAATTAGTATACGAATAGGTGGTACCGGTGCTCATCAACGCCGAAGGCTTAAAATCTTTTTCGTCCTCTTCATAACTTAAGATGTTAGTCACCAACACACCCTGGATCTTATTTCTGTTCAGTATATCCGGTATTTCTTCATCGGAAAACTTTCGGATCGGGGGCAGCACTTTCATCGAAGTAAGGGATTCTACCCCTTTTTTGGAAAGTTTGTTTTGAATCGTTCTCTCTAATTGATCTTTAAAGTCCGAGTCACTGATATTTACCACGATTAATATTTTGTTGTAAATTTTTCCCACAAAATCCGGATCTTTGAATGAAACCATATTGGAATTGGTAAAGGCGCATAGGAAAAACGCCAGACTAAAAAATATCACCCCTGCGGATATTCTTTTCATTCCCGGACCCCCCTTTTCGGCCGTGATCTCGATTTATTCCAAATTATAGCATATTTTCTACCGGGAAACTATTGTTAAGTGTGAAATTTATTGCAGCGTACCGGTATTTCAATTCAATAACGAAAGGATTTTAAGCGCATCCCGTAAGGCTCTTACATCATGGGTGCGGATATAATCTACTCCCATATAGCTTAGATAAATCTCCGCCGCGAGTGTAGCGGGACCGCGTTCTTTTACATCACGCCCGGTGATGGCCCCTAAAAACGACTTGCGAGAGAGACCCACCAGTACCGGTAGATTGAACCGCTCTTTTAAACGGGATATCTCTTTTAAAACCCGATATGAAGACTCCGGGTTCGCGCCCAGAAAAAATCCCATCCCGGGGTCCAAAATAATCCGTTCGGAAGCAATGCCCGAATTCTCCAGTTGTTTAAGACGTTCCGAGAAAAAATCAATGATCTCACCAAGGATAGTTTCCGGTTTGGTTTCAACAATAACGGCAGGGCCTAAACGCTGAATCGAATGCATCACAATCAGTTTACAGTCGGATGCCGCCAAGTCCGGATACAATTCGGCGTTTGGAAAGCCCTGAATATCATTTAAATACTGAACTTTACGTTCCAGAGCGAATTTTTGCACCACCGGATTAAAAGAGTCGACCGATACCGGAAAATTGCCGGTGTGAAGCCAATCCAGCACTGGTCGTAACCGATCGATTTCAGTTTGGTACGGCACCTCTTGGGTGACCGGGTTACTGGAGGCCGCTCCAACGTCGATAATATCGGCGCCGTCCTCCATGAGCTGCCGGGCTTTTTGTAAAGCCTGAACCGGCTCCAGGTAAAGGCCGCCGTCGGAGAAACTGTCTTCGGTTATGTTTAAAATCCCCATAATTTTGGGTATTCCTACTCTCAACCCACTCAACCCTTTCATAGTCCTGATACTGTACCAAAGTCTTCAACAGAAAATAAAAACACCCAAACCACTCCTTCAGGTCTGGATGCCACTACCGGTTGATTGTCAAAAAAACAATAGCGTGTATATTCAATGATTTTGTTATAGTATATTATAATTCGGGTATCATTGTCAATTCTAGAGGCATTTTCTTCAGCCGTTCTTAATAAGCCCTCTTTTTCGGCAGACATTTATTTATGGGCATTGTTCGGAAAGCCAATGTTCTTCATATTCAACATCAAGCCGCCTTAGCTCCCGGTATAAGCAAATGGCGGTGATCACAAAAGAGCCAAAATCGGCAACCGGTCCGGCCATCAGGACTCCATGTAATTTAAAAAATAACGGCAAAATTAATACCGCTGGAATCAATAGGATGACCTGTCTGGACAAACTGAGGAAAGCAGCAGGATTTGGCTTCCCTACAGCCATAAAATAGGTGGAACCGATAATCTGGAAGCCAATAACCGGCATCATCAAAAGGAAAACCCGCAGCGCATAAACTGTAAATTCTCTTAAATGACTGTTATCTTTATTAAATAGTCCCACAACTTGATTTGGAAAAGCTTCAACGATAATAAATCCGGTAACGGCAATGATACTGGCGCCTACAACCGCTAGCTTTAATGCTTGTCTGACCCGATCATATTTTTTGGCGCCGTAATTATACCCAATAATCGGTTGGGATCCTTGATTGATGCCGAACAAAGGCATCATCACTAAAGATTGCAAACTAGTAACAATTCCCATACCGGATATAGCGATATCTCCGCCATATTTAACAAGACTCCAGTTTAAAATAACATTAACCAGGCTTGTAGCCATCTCTTGTATAAACTGAGCAAACCCCAAAGAAGTTATTTTCCCGACAACCGGGAAATCCAGCTTTAAATTATGAATTCGGAGTTTCAGGGAACTTTTCCCTAGCAAAAAATAAAGCAACACCCAAATTCCGGATATTCCTTGAGCTAAAACGGTTGCCAACGCCGAACCCCTAATCCCCATTTTGAGGCCAAAAATAAATATTGGGCAAAAAATAACGTTGAGAAAGGTTCCTAAGAGCATAGTAAGCATCGCGGTTTTAGGATTGCCTTCACCCCGGATAAAATTATTCATGCCAAAACCAATACTTTGAAAGATTACCCCACAAAAAATGATTTGCATATAATCCTTGGCATAGGGTAACACTTCAGGGCTTGCTCCAAAAATTTTCATGAGGGGCTCCAGAAAAATTAATCCCAGAATTGTAATCGTGAGTGAAACGATGGCAATCATTGTTAAAGCATTTCCTAAAATATGTTCTGCTTCATCTTTACGGCCTTCCCCAAGTTTTATGGAGACCAATGAATTAGCGCCCACACCGATGAGCAGGATAAATGCAATAATGAAAAGCATCACCGGGAAACTAATGGTAATTCCCGCCAGTCCCAACGCTCCGACACTGTTTCCGATAAAAATCCGGTCGATGATATTATAAAAGGAATTGACTACCATCCCAACGATAGCCGGGAGGGAAAACTGAAACAGCAGATTAGAAATTTTCTTTTCACCTAATTGTTGTGAACGGTCCATCGATATTACTCCTTTATGGTCCTTAGCCCCCAGTTGATAAAAAAATCAGTCTTTACCCAATACGTAATCGAGCTTGGCCAAGGCCGTCAAATAAGCGGATACTCCTTCATAGTAACCATCGGCCGCTTCGTCCAAACTCAATTGGGCGTCCTTTAAATCCAAAGTGGTATTCATGCCCGCTTCAAAGCGAACCTCCGTCATCCGTAATGATTCTTTGGCTAAATCAATATTGGCCTGATTAGAATTTATTGAAGACAAGTCCTCTTTCAACCCTTGTAATGCCGTTTGAACATCCTGGCGAATTAAATCGCGAGTTTTAGTATCCTCAATACCGGCGATTTGTTCATTGATTTTGGCCTCCTTAATCTTGGCAAGGGTGGTGGGGCCATCAAAAAGCAAACCGCTTAACTCGACGGAAAGAGTCCAGGTCTCATTATCCCAATCATTTACGGATGAAGTATCTCCATCATTTCCGTAAGTCCCGCTTAAAGATAAAGTTGGTTTATAACCGGCCTTGGCAATCGCGGTATTTAACTTGGAAATCTGCGTATTTTGAATTGCCTGATGAACCTCAGGCCGCTTTTGATAAGCTTCCTCCAATAACGGCTGTAACGTTAAGGTGATTTGGTCTGGGACCTGTAATAAAGAGTCGTCGTAACCGATCGCCAACTCCTGGTTCTTGTCCATACCAATCAAGGTAGCCAAGTTTAATTTAGCGATATCCGCACTGTTCTCAGCGGCGATTACCATTGGCTGCTGCCTTTTCCAGGCTACCTCAGCCTGTAAAAGTTCATATTTAGACTTACTACCCACTTTATAAAACTTTTCGACCTGTTCAAAATGCTGCTTCAAATTGTTATAAGAGCTCTCAGCCACTTTTAATTCCTGTTCAGCCAGCCAAAGGCTATAAAAATCGGCCTTAATGTTATAAGTCAATTTCTGTTTAGCGGCTCGCTCATCCTCTTTGGCGCTAGCCAATTTAAGCAGGGCCACTTTCAGGCCTTTGGTCAGTTTTCCGCCGCTATATAAGGATAAATTTAGTGAAAGAGTCCCGCTGTAGCTGTGATCGGAAATATCAATCGCTTGCCATTTCCAGGCGCCATCAGCTGCTGTACCTGTTGGGACATAAGTAACACTACCGGAACTCGCTTTCTGATAGTCAAGCGCATATTTGAGGGTGGGCCAAAAGCTCCCTGCCGCCTGCTTAACTCCTTCCTCAGCTACATCCACATTTTTCCCCGCCAACTTTAGGTCTTGACTGTTGGCATATCCCATCCTCAGGCAGTCATCCAACGCTAACGGCTTATCCTGAGGCTGAGGATTCTCCGCCGCCAAAGCCATCCAAGGAAGAGATAGCAGGGTTAAAACCAATAAGGGTAACATTAATTTTCTTATCATCTTATAACACCTCTTTATCTTCAATTAGGGTCTCAAAAATCCAAGCGCGCGCGGACCTTCCCGTAGAACCATCTTTTTCATGACATTTGCCCTAAATGCTACGATGACGCTTGTTTTGAAAAACCAGTAATTTTTCTCGCAGTTGTTCAATGATGGTGTAAATAATTGGCACTACCACCAAGGTCATCAGCATAGATGAAGTTAAACCGCCGATCAAGGCCCATCCCATACCGTTCTTATACTCTGCCCCAGAAGTCGAGGATAAAGCAAGCGGTAACATACCCAAAATCATGGTAAGCGTTGTCATCAAAATAGGACGAATTCGTTCCCTGCCGGCTGCCAGTAAAGCTTCTTTGATACTAGCTCCCTCGGCCCGGCTGCGGTTGGCGAAATCCACCAATAAAATAGCATTTTTACTAACCAAGCCGATTTGCATAATGATCGCTAAGATTGAGAAAATCGACAATGAATTTCCGCTTAGGCCCAGCCCCAATAATGCTCCGATCAGGGCTAACGGAATGGCGAACAATACTGTAAATGGATAGATGAAGGAGTCATAAAGGGCAGTCATAATAAAATAAACGAAGATGATGGCGGCTAATAACGCCAGCCCCAAACTTGAGAATGCTTCCCCTTGATTTTTAAGCATTCCGCCCAGCTTCCAAGAAACTCCCTGCGGCAATTTGGCCTTTTGTAACAGCCTATTAATATCACTCGATATACTACCGCTGGTTCGACCGACCGCCTGTGATTTAATCGTAATCGCATAATTACGATCTTGGCGTTCCAGTTTGGTGGGTCCCGTAGCATTGATCAGCGCGGCAAATTGATTGAGTTGAATCGTTTGACCGGCGCTATTGACAAAAGTTACCCCGCTGAGATCATCGGTCCGGGAACGATCGGCCTCGTCGTACATCACGCGAATCGTATATTCGCTTCCGTCCGCATCCCGGTATTTTGTACTATCATCACCACTGAAATCGGACTCTAAAATTGAACCGATATCATCAATCGATAAGCCGAATTTAGCCATCTTTTCCCGATCGACTTGGACACGGACCTCCGGCTGACCCACTTCCGATGATAAATAAATGTCTTTAGTTCCCGGAACTTTAGCCATCAGCTTCTTAATCTGCTGAGCGGTTTGTTCAACCGTATTCCAGTTAGTACCGAGAACTACATATTGAATTGGACTGTTACTGCCGCCGGTCGCCCCTGCCGCGTTGACATGAGTGGTAATCCCCGGAATGATCCCCAAACGATCTTTGATATCCTGTGAAACCTCATCAGTGGTGCGCTTCCGTTTCGCTTTATCAGTCAGGACCACCTCAATCTCAGCATTATTACTGGCTGATGTTGATGATGACATCATCGAACTGCTTGTACCGACGCTGGTGAACATTTTTTCTACTTCAGGTACTTTCCAAAGAATTGTCTCAACTTTTTTAGTTATTTGGTCAGTCTGTTCTAAGGTCGCCTTAGGAGCAAGTTCAATTTGGACCGTAAGCTCACCCTTATCCGCCGTAGCCATAAATTCCGTTCCTATAAAACCCCCTGGAATCAAAGCAACCACCAAGATAAAAAGAATTCCTACCATCAATAACACTCTACCCCGGTTTTCTAAACCCCAATCCAAGATATCCAAATAGAAATCAACCATTCGCTGATATTGCTTTTCAAACCAAATCCCGAAACGTCCCATTAGCGAGTTGGAGGATAATTGTTCCATCTTGGAAAAACGGGAGGCTAGCATTGGAGTGACCGTAAACGATACGACCAGACTCATTAAGGTGGAAAAAACGATTACCAGAGCAAACTGATGCATAATGCCGCCAATCATTCCGCTAACCAATGCCAACGGTAAAAAGACCGCCACGTCAACCAAAGTAATGGATAAAGCCGTAAATCCAATTTCATTTCGTCCATTGAGCGCGGCCAGTTTTTTATCTTCGCCGATTTCCAAGTGATGATGAATATTTTCCAGGACCACAATCGAGTCATCGACCAAAATTCCAATCACCAGGGATAGCGCTAATAAAGTAATAATATTGATTGTACATCCGGTAGCCCACATTCCGATAAACGTTGCCACCAGCGAAGTAGGAATTGCAACCATAACAATCAAGGCATTTCTCATACTGTGCAAAAACAGCAGCATGACCAAGGCGACCAATACGATAGCCAATACCAGATCTTCCTTAACCGCGTTGGCTGAGTCGATGGTATAGGTCGAGCCATCTTCGGTGATATTAAATTTGAGATTCTTGTCCTTGTACTGTTCCTCCAGCATTTGTACAGTTTTTCGGATCGACCGGCAAACTTCAACTTCATTGGCGTCGGATTGTTTACGAATCGAAAGCCCCACCGAACGTTGTCCATCAACTCGATTTATAGTGGATTGATCTTTTGTACCATCATTAACATCAGCGACATCCCCTAAAGTAACAATCCCATTATCCGATTTGGATATAACCAAACTTTTAAGCTCTTCCAATGAACTAAATTTCCCGGCAAGCCGTAACACATATTGGCCGTCGCTGTCTTTGACCTTACCGGTGGGATAATCCAGGTTAGCTTTAGATATTGCATTGGTTATAGTTGCAGTTGACATCCCATAAGCTGCCATTTTTCGGCTATTAATATTAACTCTAATTTCGCGCTCGGTTTCTCCGACAAAACTCACTTGACCGACGCCTTTCACCTTATTAAGTTGCGGTTTAATCTGATCATCCAAGAATTGATAGAAGTCGCGCGATTCCATATTACTGGTAGCGCCAATTCGCATCACCGGCATATCATCCATTGATATTTTCATGATCGAAGGGGTCCCGGCCGCATCCGGAAGGGATGAGAGGATTTGATTAATTTTATTTTGCACATCTTGAGCGGCCACATCAATATTAGCGTTTGATAAAAAATTAATACTGACTGTCGAAGTTCCTTCTTGAGACGTTGATGAAATATAGTCAACATCATTGACACCCGAAACTGCATCTTCGATTGTTTTAGTGATTGTCGATTCGACAACATTGGCCGAAGCACCGCTATAAGTAGTAACAACCGTAATAACTGGAACGCTCATACTCGGGAAGGTTTCGTATTTCAAAGTGGAATATGCAAACAAACCGACCAGCGCAATAGCTAGAAAAGCCACGATAATCAAGATGGGGCGTTTAATGGAAAGTTCGGTAATAGTCATGCTATCAATCACCCTTTATTCATTATTCATTTATGTTAACTACTTATTATCAACAATTTATTGTTAGTTGACTTTCTTTACAGCCATATTATCCGCTAGATTATCCTGGCCGCTTGAAACAACCTGTTCATTTACGTTTAAGCCCTTGGTGACAACTAGTTTGGTGTTTATTTCAGAACCAACCACAATATCGCGCAGTTTAACTCTACCGTTCGCAAATACATACACTTGAGGATTTTTAACACTTCCAACCAACGCTTCCCGGGGAATCGTCAATGCATTATTTTCACTTCCCAATTGAAAATGAACCGTACCGAAGATTCCCGATTTTAATGGATACTTTTCCGAATCCGGTAACGTTACCTCCACCGGGAAAGTATGAGCGGCATCACTCTGGTCGCTAATGCTTTTAATGCGGCCGTTAAATGAAACTCCTGGATAAACATCCGTCTCAACTGTCACCGGATCTCCAACTTTGAGCTTAAAAGCCTCCTGTTCGCCAACATTCACCTTTACTTTAAATATGGATTTATCCAACAAGGTAGCTACCGTGGTTCCGGTAGAGACATAGGCGCCCAAATTGATAGGACGATCGGTGATGACTCCGGAAATCGGGGCGGTAATATAGGAATTTTTGTATTCGCGTTTGGCTGAAATATAACTTGCTTCGGCTGAGCGCATCGTTGCGCGGGCCGATTCCAACTCAGAGTCGGAGATAACTTGCTCTTTATGTAATTCCTGAGCCCGTTCCCAATCTTTTTGCGCCTTTTGATAACTTGCTTCGGCTGAGTTTAAATTGGATTTTGGCAATTCATCATCAATTTTAAATAAAGGCGCTCCCGCGATTAGGTAAGATCCAACATTGGCATAGACTGCTTGAACTGTGCCTTGGATTTGAGAGACTACCGTGACTTGATTGTTGGCTTGAATTTCGCCTACTTTGTTAAAATCCGATTGCAGGTTTTGTTTTTGCAGCGTAATCGTTGAGACCGACTGAACTGTGTCAACAGTGGTGTTGGCTTTGCGGTCTGCCTCTGCTTTACGGTGAAATAAAGTAAAAACCATAATTCCAGCAATGACTATCACACTAAATAATAATAAAACTTTTTTCATATCAATCACCTTTCTTGATTAAAAATGAATGGTTTGAATATCTGAATATTTCCTATAATTGTTCAAATCAATATAAAAAAATTACTCCTCCCACCTACCTTCCTTTCCTTTCGAGAAATATTGATTCGTGATACATTTATGATAGAAGAACTTTGTGTTCATTGGGTGATCATATGGTGTATTTTTAGAGATCAGTCTATGTATCATGAATATGGTTATTTTATATAAATGAACATTCTATTCAAATATTCAAGCGAGTTCAAAAACTTTTACTTGGGTTCAATTGCTCGTAGTAACAGGGCAAACATGCTTTCCGCATCCTGTATTACTTCATCATACTCACGTTCCAATGCTATCGGGCCGGCAAATGCGCCAAAGGCAAAAAATAGCATTCTGGCAGTACAAGGGATATCATCAATAATAAAACTGCCCTCTTCCACCCCTTGTTTTAAGATTAGTTTTATTTTCTCCGTCCAACGGCTTTCCATTTCCAGACGACGCACTTTAATATTTTTATTAATGTGCTTTACAAAATCCTGCATCATAAATTCTTTAATCGCTTGATTTTCACGGATTTGCCGATTCATTGTCTCAATATTACCCACCAATAAATCATGTAAAAGCTGAGGGGCCGGCATAGACTGATTTATGATTCGAGTCATTCCGGTTTCAAATTGTTGGGCCAAGTTTTTTTCAAAAGCTTCGATCAACTCATCTTTGTTGCGAAACTCCAGATAAATAGTACCGACACTGATACCGACTTCTTTGGCGACATCTTGCATGGTGGTATTATCGAGTCCTTTACGGCTGCATAATTTGATGAAGGCATTGATAATATCATTTCGCCGGTTCACATCCATCAAGAATCACCCTCTCTAAATTAATGAACATTTTATTTATATGTTCATTATATAAACTTATTGCCCATCTGTCAAGAATCCCTGATTTAAACAGTCGATTTTTAATGCCTTGTACATTCCATCCTCTATAACTCCCAATCCATCAAGCCTTCTTCCGCTTTGATTGCTTTAAAACCCCATTTGGCAAGTACCATTTGAGAGGCTTGATTGGATTTTTCACATTGTTTATGGCTTCTTTGACCGACGTACAGCTTCTTGAAGATTTGCTTTCTCTCCGGTTTGATCATCATAGAGCTCATTATCTTGGATATGGTCGATATATAGAACTCCATCCAGGTGATCCATCTCATGTTGAATACAGCGGGCCAGAAATTCTTCACCCTCTATCAAAAGCTCCTCCCCATTCCGGGTCAAAGTCTTTATCTTGACATAATTAGCCCGTTTCACGACCCCGGAATAACCCGGAAAAGACAAACAAGCCTCCGAGCCGGTTTGTTCACCGCGGGTCTCCAGAATCCTTGGGTTAATCAACTCGATTAAGCCGTCGCCACAGTCCATGACAATTACTCTTTTCGATACGCCGATCTGGGGAGCGGCCAAACCGGCCCTGCCCTCGGCGGCATAAAGCGTATTAGCCAAATCGCCAAGCAGCTTACCTAATTCTTGGTCAAATCGAACTATCGGCCGCGCTTTCTTTCGCAATATGGGGTCTCCAAAAGGAAGAATCTTTTTTCCGCTCATGGTAACTATCCTTTCATTGATTGAATATAATCTGCTGCAAACCGTACCGCCTTTTGGGTCAATTCTTCACAGAGGTGCGGCGGATTGTCCGCTTTAAAACCTTGGGGCCGCAAATCCCCGCAACTCAAACTGGTGAACTCTTTCTGAAACTGGGCGGCAAAATCATGACAAAGTTTAATAATATCGTCTTGCTCTCGTCCTTGTTTTGTTCCGAAAATGCCGATAAACATCAAGGGACCCTCAACCAACCCGCACTGGGCTCCAAATCCCCCGGCTCCATGCAAGCCAATGGCGGCTTGAACCGTCTGCGGGTTAAGGTCAATATCAAAAATTTCTTCCAAGATTTTTAAAACTGTTGTGGCGCAGTTTAAATCTTCATTCCAATAATAGTAGTGTACCCGTTCATTGATAAGATTGGTATAATCTTTCATAGCGGTTCCCCCAACTCATGGAAATAAAAAAATTTTAAAATAAAAGCCGCCGTGGAAGGCAGCCGTTTCGAAAAATATCATCAACGTAAGATGTTTGGTTCCCAAGGACTCCCGGAAATGATGGCTCATCAAAGGGCAATCCCAAGGAGGGCACACAGCCTCTTTTCATAACTGCGACTTTTTACCGGTCATTGCGGTGATTTCTATCTTAATGATCGCGGTCTTTTCCAGTGCTGCTTCGGGAAAATCCCATGAATTTTTACCGGAACCTTTTTCCATTATGATATTCATCAGTTCTTTCTTTTCTGCCATATCTTCGATAAAGCTCGCGTTTCCATACCCAATGATGCAATAATACTTAAAACTCCAATTACAGGCCGACTCCGCCGGTACTAGTTCCACATTGGATTCAACCTCAAAACAAATCCGGTTGTTCTTTTTTAAGATATCAATCTTCCGGCCTTCTTTAGCCGAATGTAGAAATAGGCAATTATCTTGATAGCCAAAAATCATGGGAACCAGATAGGGGTTGCCGTCGTCATTCATGGCGATCCGACAGACCAGTTCTTTTTTTAAGATACTATCAATCAGTTCCTTGTCTAGTATCTCTTTATCGCTTCTTCGCATGTTTAGATACATTTCTCCTTATTTCTGCGGATATACTCCTTAGTAATCGTTAATTCTTCCTTCCATGTCTCAAAATACTTTTCAGGATAATTCCAGAAATGTTTGGCGGCGAAGGAAATATCGGTCAAAGTAACACATTCTTCGGGCCTTGCTTTGCGGATGATGATTTCCATCTCATACTCCGTTATTATTAAACTGTTTCATTAGTTCAACCCGTTTTTTGCAGGTTCATTTATGGGGTTCAATCAATTTGAGCTTTGAATTCAAAATGCTATTATTAAATTCGTAGATGAACCACTTATTTTTTATTTGCTTGAGGTGGAACTCGTCTTGATTCTCGCTGTATATTATGTAATCGCTATATTGAGCCTTATTTAATTGTGCTTGGGTAAAATTGGTAATTTTATATTTCTGAACCAGATTTTTAATATCAAGATTCTCATACTCGGTTAGATTGGACCTCTCTTCACACCTGTAAATCACTTTGCAGATTGCTTTATTGGCCCCTATTCTTTTAGTCTTAACTTTTTCGATTTTTAAATTGTCAAATCCCCTAAAAAACATCGAATAGTCTTCTGAAAACCAGGAACAATATTCGATATCCGCGCAATACCTGGCTAAAAGTTCGCCAATAAAAATCCCCTTAAAGGTTTGAATTAATTTTCGATGGATCAAAGCATCGGCTTTGACTTGGTCTAAAGTATTGAGCCTGTTTTCATTCTCCTTTGTATAACCCAAAAAAATGTTTTGCAAATTAAAAAATGTCATTACCGGCTTTTGGATGTCTTTATTATTTAGTACCATTGGGCGATACGAAAATATAAAAATAATAAAACCTAAGGTCAAGACAATAAATAACAAACCTGCTGCTAGTAGTTTATTGATAGCCATATTCATCACGCTCCATTTCTTCCATTAAACCTCGATTCGGCAAGTACATTGCAATTTTCCTGCGGTGGCGCAGAAAAATTGGCCGGATCGGGTTTTCTACAGAATCAGGCAAGTCCTAATTTATAGTAAATCTGAAAGTTACTTGCCGGATTCATGTTAAACAGAGATGCGCTATGAACTAAAAAAATGAGTTTTTATATATCTCCATTTGCTACCGAACTCATAATCTACATATTTAACAGCCTTTTGGCATTTTCGCCTAAGATATTTTTCTTTTCACTTTCCAAAAGGGGTAAGGCTCGTAAATGTTCAACTTCGGTTTTGGCATTGCTCCACGGCGAATCGGAGGCAAATAAGATTTTATCGGCGCCGTGATTTTTAACAATTCTTAAAAATTGGTCATTCGGAAAATATTCAAAGCCCATCGAGGTATCCAGATAAATGTTTTTGCCCACTAAATACTTTTCAACATCATCCCATTGGGCATGCCCACCCAAATGGGCAGCCACGATAATACCACCCTTCATAGCGTCTATAATTCTTGCAAATTGTCTGGGACTGCTTTTATAGGGCTTCGGCATGCCGGGGTCGGCGCCCCCATGATGCAAAATAATCAAGCCTTTGCTTAACGCATAATCATAAATTTTAAACATTTTTTGATCATCAATACTAAAATTCTGATATTCGGCATGAAATTTAAGACCTTTAAGTCCTAAACCGACTACTAAATCGATATCTCTTTTGTAATTATCGGTATGTGGGTAAATACTGCCAAAAGAAATCATTCGGTCCGAATGGATACTGCTTGCCCACTCGTTTGTTTTTTGCGTTTGCGACTGTTTGGTTACGATAGGCTGGACCACTGAAATATCGATGTTCCATTCGTTCATATTCTTTAGCAAACCGGATATTGTTCCATTACTCACCGGTGTATATAAATTGTCGAGATTTGCCAAGAGTGTGGATAATGCTTTTTCAGCCAGATCATCCGGAAATGCATGAGTATGAATATCAATTACCATTTTTACTTTACGCCTCTTTATATATTAAGTAACCGGCCAATATCCTCCACTGTTTCAGCAATAAAGTCAGCGCCGGCTTTTTCAAGTTCGTTTCTATCTCCATAACCGAATAATACTCCCAATGAAGCAATGCCGACCTGCTTTGCTCCCTTAATATCATGCTCACGGTCGCCAATCATAATAACATCCGCCAGGTTTGGGAGCTTGTTTTGTGCTATGGCGTATTGAATAACTTCGGCTTTTTGTGACCGCTCTCCATTCAACTCACTGCCGGCAACAAAACTAAAGTATTGCAACAAATTAAAATGTTCCAGTATTCTACCGGCATACACTGTGGGTTTTGATGTCGCTACCATCAATACTTTCTCCCGGTTTTTAAAGCTTTGCAACAGCGTTTCCATGCCGGCATAAACTGTATTTTCATAGAGTCCCGTTACCCCAAAATATTCCCGGTATTTCTCAATTGCTACCTTGGCATCGGCTTCGCTAAAACCATAATGCTCCATAAAGGAACTTTTCAGCGGCGGTCCAATAAATTTACATAACGTATCTAATTCTTCAACTTCAATCCCAAAATATTGGAGAGCATGCGCAAAAGACTTGGTAATACCGATCTTGGGATCGGTAATTGTGCCATCAAGGTCAAACAACACATACTGGTAACTCCGCATATTCGCCTCCTCAAGACGGTTTACAATTTATTTATTGCCATTACATTCTGCAAATTTCCTACAATTACCTGCCTTCTTCAAAAATCATCACCAAAAAACCGGTAAAAAAACTCGCCGGTTGCTTTTATTACACCTATAAATGGCTATGGTCCCGAACTAAAGTTTAGCCGTCACCCAGCAATTTTTTTGTCTTTGTAACCGCTTCTTTGGCATCCATCGCTTTGATGCCCACCATTTTTATATTAATACTTTTCTTTTTAAGCTCTTTCCCTAGCATTTTAATAAATATCCCCGGCTCTTGATGCTCTCCGCCTCCATACCACGTTGTTTCAACACCGCAAGTAGGAGAGCCGTTTATTCCGATAAGGCCCACGATATTAAACCCGAATTTTTGATATTCCTCAATCTGATATACAATATCATGGACTAGATTTGTGCATAAACACTTGGATTTTTCTTCATTCATACATACCGCGATACGAGTATCTTCCGATTCAACCGATGGATTAGTCCCGTAATCCACCCCTCTATCAAGCCCCAAATAAAGAAACTCCGGGCATGGCATCTGAACAATCCCAATATCGGCGCCCAGTAAAACTTCGGCAGTTTCCTTAATCGTACCCGGATAATGAGCGCATGCATCTAATTTCGGATTTTGATTTAAAATACAATGGGAAACAAACACCACTTTTTTGCTTCTTTTATCATTGAACAATTTAACCCCCCCCTTTTAAAATAATATTTGGCACAATAAATAATTCTTCATTTAAAAAAGGAGTGTCCCTTTCTACATTAAACCTCGATCCGGCAAGTACATTGCAATTTTCCTGCGGTGGCGCAGAAAAATTGGCCGGACCGGGTTTTCTACAGAATCAGGCAAGTCCTAATTTATAGTGAATCTGAAAGTTACTTGCCGGATTCATGTTAAATGCAGTTTTACGACACTCGCTTGTGATTTATATTTTTTAAAAACTCCATGCGCGTTAATCTAATTTTGATTATATCCTTAGATTTATTTTTTTGTCAACTTGTATGGTTACCATAAAATAACATCAACAATACGCAATACACCTTAAAAAGACATCCGGAATCAAGATTATAAGGCAAAATAACTCTTTATATTTAGCCAAAGTCCGCAAAATAAATCTTTACAGGAAAACAGGTTGTGCAATATACTAAACGTTGTCGGTTAAACTTGAATTCGGCAAGTAACCCCAAAAACCTCAGTCGCATTAAAACTTGCCGGAGCGAGATTAAACTTATCGAAATAGGAGCGCCAACCTTTTGGAAATTGGATTAACGATCCGTAATCAACGCCAAATGAAGGGAATATCCATACGGGAATTAGCCCGGTTAACCGGGCTATCTCCCAGTGCTATCAGTCAAATCGAGACCGGGAAATCGGTTCCCAGCATTTTGACGATGAAGGCGATCGCCGAAGCGCTAAACATATCGGTGATTTCTTTTTTATTGGATGATTTGGAAAATAAGATTAGCCTGGTTAAACAGGGGGAACGCCAACGTTTGATTCGTAACACTACCCCGACCGGAAATCTGAATGAGGAATTCTTGGCAGGCGGACGAAACTTTCAGATGGAACCGGCGATTATTAGCGTGCCTCCCAGGGCCGATTCCGGGAAAGCTATTTCCCATCCCGGTGAAGAATTTATTTATGTATTGCAGGGGCGTTTGCAATACTTTCTGGAAGGGGTAAAAGATTACGATTTGGATGAAGGGGATAGCCTTTATTATCCCTGTACAATCCCTCATCGCTGGATGAATTCTTCGGATGAAACGGAGGCCCGTTTTTTAATTGTTGCAACACCTTCTCTTTTCTAAGTCAAGCAATAAAAACATCATACCCTGGGTTGCCAATAACGTTTATCGACCGGATCTTTTTCATGTCGAAAGGCGTTTTTTTAGTTTCTAGATGTCTTGTTGTTTAAAATTTGATTCTCCGAGAAAATTTTATTGACGAATTTTCTTAAAGCATGTACAGTATAAATAACATTTGTAGAGTTTGATGTACATACTGTAAAATTTAAAACTGCTTCGCGGGTACAAAACAATTGATTATGTTGAACTCAAAGATCAAAAAATATCGACTTGGGTGGCGGCTTAAAACATATTTAAAATACATATTCGAATTTTATTAAAAAAAGAGGTGTAAATGAAAATGAATACTGATTTAATCGATATTGCCTTGGGAAAAAAACCTGCCGATTTGATCATTAGGCATGGTTTACTGGTCAATGTCCATACCCGTGAAATTTACCAGGCCGACGTGGCGATTGGCGGCGCTAAAATTGCTGCGGTTGGCAATGTTGAGCATTGCCAGGGTTCGGGAACTCAAGTTATTGATGCTACAGGGCATTATTTAGTACCTGGTTTTATTGATGCGCATATTCACTTTGAAAGCAGTATGCTTAGTTTTCCGGAGTTCGCCAAAATGGCTCTGCGGCATGGAACAACCGTGGTAGCTTCGGATTTAATGGAGATTACCATCGTATCCGGAGTTGAAGGTGCTATCGAAATTTTGGGTCAGGCCCAAAAAACGCCGCTGACTTTGCTTTATCCGGTTCCTTCATTTATGGAAGATTCCGATTTGCAGACCATTGGCAGTGATTATTTAGGGCCGAACTTGGTCGAACAATTAATTACTTTGGATCAGGCTGTAGGATTGGCTGAGGTCTTGGCGCCTCCGATATTGGCTAAAAGCCCTTTGAGCGCGACGATGTTAAAACTGGCTGAACAGGAAAAGAAAACTGCTGAAGGGCATGCTCCCGCTCTTACCGGTAAAGAACTGAATGCCTATTGTAGCGCAGGGATCCGCTCCGACCATGAAAGCACCAATCCCGAAGAAGCCTTGGCCAAATTGCGTTGCGGTTTAAGGGTTTTGATGCGCGAAGGTTCGGCCTCAACCGATTTGCTGGCGTGCCTCAAGATTATTACAGAAAACGGTGTCGATTCCCGCCATTGCGCGATGATTAGTGATGATATCGATGCTCTGCATATGGCAACTCTGGGACATATGGATCATAAAATCAAGCTGGCTATTGCGGCCGGTGTGGACCCGGTAGTGGCCATTCAAATGTCAACCCTCAATCCGGCTGAGAGTTTGAAAGTTGATAACCTCTACGGAAGCATAACACCGGGGAAATTTGCCGACATCGTTATCACTAAAGCCCTTGAGCATATGGATATCCAGCAGGTTATCGCCAAAGGCGAGATCGTTTTTGACGGAAAAAAAGTCGCTCTGAACAGCTCAGCCGTTGCTTGTTCGGGAAAACTACTGAATACTGTGAAACTGCATTCGAAAATTGCTCCCGGCGACTTGATGATTACAGTGAAAGATCAGCCAAAGAAAGCACGGGTCCGGGTGATTGGCGCATCCAAAACCTCATTGCTCACCGAGGCGCAGGAAGCTGAATTGGATGTGGTGGACAGTGTTGTCATCGCGGATACCCAGCGAGACATTTTGCCAATTGCCGTGGTAGAACGGTATGGTAAGAGTGGGCATATAGGCAAGGCCTTCATTAGCGGTTTTGGACTCAAGAAAGGGGCTATGGCCACTTCAGTCGGCCATGATCACCACAATATTACGGTTCTAGGAACCAATTCCGCCGATATGGCCATGGCCGTCAACCGCATTGCTGAATTAAACGGTGGAGTCGTCGTTGTGGCAGACGGTCAAATTAAAGGGGAAATTCCGTTGCCGATTTGCGGACTTTTATCCGACGAGCCCGGGGAAATTGTTGCTTCCAAAATCGATCAGCTTCAAAAGGAACTGCGGCAATTGGGATGCCCGATGGCTTCACCATTCATGACCTTATCATTTATTACTTTGATTTTTATTCCGGCTTATGGAATTTCCGACCAAGGTCTGGTGGATGTCTACAAGATGGAGTTGGTAGACCCGGTGCTGGGTTAAATCTTAGTTGATTTGTTATGGGTAATGGGGAAGAAGTACAAATTGCAGGGGGCTCTCTAAAATGAAACAGATTCTTATCAAAAACGGTTATGTTATCTCAATGAACCCGTTAAGACAGGTGTTTGACGGTGGAGATATTTTGGTGGAAGGGGATAAAATTATCGCCGTCGGGCAGGTCCCGGGCGAACTTGTGGCATCCGATGCGGAGGTGATCGATGCTGCCGGAAAACTTGTATTACCCGGATTTGTGAATACTCATGTGCATCTTTCCCAACAATTGGGCCGGGGTCTGGGCGATGATGTTAACCTACTGACATGGCTTCATGAACGGATTTGGCCCTATGAAAGCAATATGGATTTAGAGGATTCTTACATATCATCGATGGCCTGCTGCCTGGAACTAATTCACTCCGGGGTCACGGCCTTCGCCGAACCCGGTGGGCAGGAAGTTGACGGGATGGGCCGGGCAGTCGAAGAAATTGGACTTCGGGGAATCCTAGCCCGTTCAACCATGGATTGCGGGGAAGGGTTGCCCCTCAAGTGGCGTGAAAGCACTGATTTTGCTTTAAAAAAGCAGGAAGAACACATCAAACGATGGCACGGAACAGCCAATGGTCGGATTAAGGTTTGGTTTGGCTTAAGAACTATTTTTAATAATTCCGATCAGCTAATTAAACGTACCAAAGATTTAGCCGACAAGTACGGTGTAGGGGTCCATATGCACGTCGCCGAAATCGACGATGAGGTGCGTTTTGCCAAGGCGGAACGCGGTCATACCACTGTAGAACACCTGGCTCATTTGGGAGTTTTAGACGAAAATTTCCTAGCCGTCCATACGGTATGGCTTACGGAAAAGGAAATCGATCTTTTTTTGTTGAATGACGTCAAAGTATCTCATAATCCCGCTGCGGCTATGCGGGTCCTAGGTTTTGCTCGGGTGCCGGAAATGATTGCCAAGGGGATAACGGTTTCGATTGGAACCGACGGTGCGCCTTCCAATAATCGGATGGACATGATTGATGAAATGTACCTGGCTACTTTGCTCCATAAGGGGAGAAATCTAAATCCCAAAATCCTGCCGGCGGAGAAGGTATTGGAAATGGCCACTATCGACGGGGCTCGTTGTTTGCTTTGGGAGAAAGAAATCGGTTCCTTGGAAGAAGGCAAAAAAGCCGATCTCATTTTGATCAATCCAAAGAGCGCCGGAAGCTTACCGGTCCATGATCCGATCGCCAACCTGGTTTACGCGATGCATTCCAGTAATGTCGAGTCGTCCATGTGCGACGGCCGTTGGTTGATGCGCGATCACAACATTCTGACTGTCAACGAAGAGGATATTTTGGAGCAGGCTCAACTCCGGGCGGCATCGTTGGTCAAAAAAGCCGGGATCGTTTTACCGGATCGTTTTCCGGTTGTAAAGGGGAAATAGAAACCATTTGTAATTTATGGATGATAGTAAAAGAGCAGCCGGGGAATACTCTCCGCTGCTTTTTACTATTCGTTTTCACGATTCAACCATTCGATTTTATGAATATTCGATGGTTGGTTCCAAAAGTATATGCATGTTAAAAATATTGTTGGATTATTCCATTTACACGAATTGTAGGACACTCCCTGGTTAAACTGGCGTTACCATTGGTAAATGAATAATACATTCCTCATTTTTACATACTCCAAACCGGAATCCCTAAAACCTCATCCACTTCCTATGGGAGTAATTAGCCAATTCTATACTAGCCAGCTTTTGTTTGGTAGAAATACAGTGAAAAAGCTACTCAAAAGGGTATACCATTCCCCACTGGTTGCGTATCTTAGTGAGGAGATCCATTACATCGCCACTTAGCGGTAGCGTAAAGTTTCTTTGTTCCCCAGCGACGCATGCTCGCATGTCGGAAATCTCGTACTGCAGTGCATTCTTGGTTTTACCAGCAACAATTTCTTCCGTGCTGTTGTCCTCCGTGCGAAACAGGAGGGCTTTGTCTGCACGTGGATAATCGCTCACCTCAATATAGCCCTTTTCACCCGAAATCATGCCCACGGCACGCTGTGGGTGCTTAGCACACATTGTCAGCGCCATGACACCCATCTGACCTTGGCGGTTCTTGAAAATAATAGCGGACTGTTCATCAATGCCAGTCGAGGAATATTCCGGCACTGAGAGAACTACATCTGGACTTTCCTGCAAAAACCATCGTGAGAAAGATGCCGCATAAACGCCAAAGTCAAGCAAGGCCCCACCGCCCAGCTCTTTTCTAAAAAAGTGGCTATCAGAGTCGAATTCTCTTGCTATTCCAAAGTTTGCCTGTAACATCTTTACCTTGCCGATAGTCCCCGAATCAATTAGTTCACGCAATTTTATGTACAGCGGCATGTGGTAAATCGTCATGGCCTCCATAACAACCACATCCTTTTCCACTGCCAAGGCACGCACTTCTTCAAGTTGCCGCGCATTCACGGTGATGGCCTTCTCACACAGTACGTGCTTGCCATTACAAACCGCTTTCTTCATATAATTATAATGTAAATCATACGGCGTAGCTATATAAACAATATCTACATTAGGATCCAGAAGCATCTTATCACAATCGTTATAAATTCTCGGTATCCCAAACCTTTCGGCAAATGCTTTTGTCCTAGAGGGCGTATGTCCTCCCACCGCATAAATATCCTCATTGACCGTGCGCAACGCCTTCGCCATCTCGTTTGCTATATTTCCGCAGCCAACTATTGCCCAATGATACTTCAATATAAACACCTCTGTTAAATTTCAACAATCACCATATTTCGTTATTTGATTCTGTGTGAACTATCTGACGGAAGCATCAATCACCTTTACTGTTTTTCCCTGAGAAATACCGCTTGGTGTAAGACAGTATTCATTTGCATTTGCAGGGATGATAAACGTTTCCGCGTAATGAACATCAAACGGAGCGAAATCGCCCTTTGGGCTAGTGACCGTAATTTGGCCACCATCCACCAAATTGAGGACATGCACGCTATCGTTGCACAAGAAAGTAACGGGTTTATTAAAAGTTGAACGATAGGTCACAATGAATTCTCTGGCATGAAGGCCCGTACGCTCCAAAGTAAATCCTTTTTCCTCATGGCAAACCTTTACCTGACCCACAATATTGTTATATATCCATTTTGTATCTCGATCCCATTGGATGTTTTTTTCACCATGATCAATATGGATTGGACGAGGTTTCCCGTCAAGTCCGACGCGACCCCAGTCCCATAATTTAAACGTAAAAATATAGGGGGTAGCACTGATTTCAAGTACCATGCTATTTTTGCCGGAGCAATGTATCGTACCACTCGGAATCTGTATATGGTCGTGTTTCTTCACCGGAACTCTATTAATATATTTTTCCACTTGAAACTCCGCGTCGCCCTTTTCCGTTGAACGTAAGTCAGCAATCATGGCATTGCGATCTATGCCTTCTTTCAGGCCTAAATAGACATAGACCTCTTCGCCTGCAACTGTGTCAAGAATGTAATAGCTCTCGTCCTGCGTGTAATTCATCCCGAAATTTTCTTGAATATATTCAGTAAGTGGGTGTACCTGTAAGGAAAGATTACCACCACCCATAGTATCCAACAGATCAAATCGAATAGGGAACTCTGCGCCAAAGCGTCCATGAACCCTTTCACCCAGTAACTGCCGCGGACGGTAAAGGACTAAATCCAAGCATGGAATCTCTACTACAGTCCCCCCAAATTGCAGTAGCAGACTGTTTTCCTCTGGAACGCCGTCAAAACTCCACGCGTAATTAGGCGCATTTTTCGGTAACCCAAATACGTCGCGCATCCATTGTCCACCCCATACACCCGGATCAAAATAAGGTTTGACTCGGAAGGGACGACGGCTTATTTGATCTAAGGCCTTGCGGTAAGCGTTGCCTGTAATAATTTTGGGGCAATCCGGGTCGTTTGCATCGACCATATAATCAAGATCATCAAAATGGTTTTTTTTATGATTGTCTGCAATGCGCCACTCAATAAAAAATCCTCTCTTGTACTTCACTAAGATCGGAGCATCTGTATTGTCGCAGTGCCAGTTTGGCATACCTCCACGATAACGTAACTGAATCTCCCACCGAGAAATATTAAAGTAAAAATAAACGTCACCATGGCTGATAAGACCCGCACCTACACCGACAATGAACACTGTTCCATCTGCCTTTTTAACCTTTTGACGGGCAGCGTCCAGCTTTTGTTGCACAAAACAATCAATCATTTTTTTGTGGGTCATAATACCAAAAACACAGTCGTCAGTCATATCGCTTTCAAATAATTGGCTAAGCTCCTCTTTAGTTAATACACAATCCTCGCTTTCAATCATAAGGTCAGGGTTAAGCGTTTCCAGTTGTGCAAGTAAGCTATCTTTGTCAACACCAGGATACAGGTCAAAAGTAAATATCATTTTCCCCTGTTTCTTGCATTTTTCTATTTCCGCCACCAGAGCACCATAACCCACAATAGCTTCGCTATCAAGTCCTTCCACCTTCATGCGGGGTGAAAGATCATAGTTTCCATATTTAGCATATCCATTAGACATAGTTCCAGTTCCTTTCGCAATGCTAAGCTTATGGATCATAAATCCACTGAATATTTATATTTTTCACCCGGATAATAGCAGTAAGTATATTCCACAATATTTTCGTTTTGATCAAAGGTGATACGGGATCTCTTGAAAACAGGCGCTCCCTCCGATATTTTAAGAAACTCTCCGATTCTTTTATCCGCCAATGTCGCTTCAAACGTATCCTGACCTTTAACAATTTTAATACCGTATTGTGTTTCAAGCAGGTTATAGAGCGACTCTTTGTACAAATTTACGTCTAGAGAAAACTCACATATTTTCTTCAAATAGGTAATCGAATAAACCAAGGGAGCATTTTTAACACACCTCACGCGAACAAGTTTATATACTTCATCATCTTCAAGAATGTTCAATTTTGATGCAACATACTTTCCGCTCTTTTCTATAGACATGCGGCAGTAGGACGTTTCCATTGTTATGCCGTGCTGCTCCATTTCTTTCGAAAAGCTAATAACTCGCTTAACATTTTCATCAATTTTTTCAAAGACCACCATTGTTCCAATGCCTCGTGACGACTTTAAATACCCGTCATTGGCAAGGTCTTTCATCGCCTGTCTGATAGTAACTCGGCTCACGTTATAAATGCGTTGCAGCTCATTTTCACTAGGTAAAATATCGCCATAATTATATTCCCCGTTTTCAATTTGCTCTTTTATGATACTTTCGATTTGAAAATATAGAGAAGACGCACTTTTATCTCTCTTTAGTTCCATAAGTTAAAACCCTTCCTCTTTGTCATTTTGACTGCGAGCACACGGCTCTGTCAATACTGACCTTAATCCTTTCAAGATACTTTCGGAAGTATTAAATGATATCGCTATTTTAATGCCTAATTCAAAACAAAGCTTCTCCAGTGCTGTACCGAAATAGCAAAAACTTTTGGATATCTGTCCGCCAAGTACAAGAGTATTTGGCTTAAAAGACAATAAAAATGGAGCGAGCGCTTGCGCTACATCCTCACCAAACTCAGAATACACCGCTAGGGCACGAGAATCACCTTGGTTACAAAGTACTGAAAGAGCCGCACCGTCGAGGAGCTTTTCAAAAAAACGTTCTGAGATTTTCTCCAGCCCCCGCACGGACACATAATCATCAATTATACCGTCGCGATAGGGTATGTTATATATCCAACCATTCTTAGGCACACCGTTTACTGGTTCCTTGATTATCAAACCCTTTTCGCAAAAAGCTGATCCGGCACCCGTACCAATGCATACAAACAATACCCGGCTACTTTGGGAGGCTTCACCAAACCGGACTTCCCCTAGAGCAAAGGCTTCAACATCATGTAAGAAAACAAAAGGAAGGTCAACAGGTATCAAATTCGATCGAATCTTTTTAAGCTCCTGCCGAATATTGCACCCATAGATTGCATCGTATTTCCCTAATCCTTGCATAAGGCTAATACCATTTTCATAGTCAAACGGGCCGGGAAAGGCCATCCCGATACCGTCTAACCTCTGATCTGCCGCTGGTAATCTCATCAAAAATGAATCAATAATCCCAGCAAAAGTTCCAAATATTTCACTCTTCATAGATCTCGAATTAGCATCGAAAACAGTTATTCCACTGATGCAGGGGCTGGGCCCTTCGGCATAGGCCTGCGCCTTTATCTGAGTCCCCCCCACATCCATCAAAATATACGTCATGTAGTCATCCTCAAATATACATTGAAATAACACCTTCGTTTTGAGCCTCGCACAACTTTATAGCTTTATCTATTGGCTGCTTTTCCGCCACTATTACAGAGTAGGCAAATTCATAAAAGCCCCCAAGATCAACTTTAAAATTAGTCTCCCAAAAATTATTCATTACCCATGCATAAGCCTGGGAGCGATTCAATCCTAGGTCATCTCCTGCACATAAAAGTATGGGTTTCGCCTTAAGATCACCGAAAGTAACCAGTGGAGTATCTTTTATGGCAATAATAACATCCTTGTTCTCGCCTTCAATGACTATTCCGTTCTGTAGCAAATAAAACTCACTGTTACTGCCAGGCAATTGATCGATACCCGGTCGGATGACACAGCCGGTCTTGTCTATCCATTTTACTTCGTTTTCACCCGCAGTAAACGGCAGTGAAATGTATAGATTCTCTGGTTCCCATACACTCTCCTTGTGAATACGAACCATCGTATCTATTCTCGGTAAATTTCTATAAATTTTAATATATACCTGATAAAATTTGGTGCCTTGAAGTTTATAATCAAGCTGTACAGTAACATAAATGTCACCGCTCTCAACAATTTGGATATCACTTAGCTGTGAAGCAAATCGTCTGGTAGAAACAGTCTTTCGGTTTCGTCCCATTCTCCTTCGTTCGTCACAAGCCGTGGTACGAATATCCGTCACCTCATAAACACCGGAAAACGGTGCGTAATCCATTTTATTACGCAACATATCACGACCGTCATGTTTATCTATGATTGATGAAATGCCAACACCTTGCTCGAACAGCACTTTAAAATAATCAGTCTCAACACATGCGGTGTTTTCCTGAAATTCCTCCGGCTGGATAATGTCCTTAATCCTGTCCGCACCGATGTATGGGTGACTTTTAGACGTGAGATTTCTATATTTATGGGTGGGGCGAATTTGGATAGTCTTTTCCTCATATGGTTTCATGTCCACTAGGATTTCAACGTTGGTTCCGCGAGCAACGCGTGTTGCCTGAGACTTAAGTATCTCACCCGCTTTTTCGTCAAATACCTCTATTGGTGTATCCGCCAAAAACGGGATTCCTCCCATAAACTCCCAAAATTCAATATAAGTCACAACCGTGGTATGAAAAGGTATGTTGTGTGGATTGATAATTTTGTAACGCTGCGGTTTATCGCGTCTTATTGCGACCTCACCTTTTGCCGCTAAAATACGGTCAAGATTTCTGCATATGTCAGTATTGGCATTAATGGCATATGCGGATTTTTTCAATTCAAGATCGCCCACCAGTGTTTCCCATGGTTCCATAACCGATGAGGAATATCCCCAAGTATGCTCCGCATAGAACGTGAGATTTTCCGCGGCACTTTCCATGTAACTGACATTTCCCAGCTTGCAATCTGGATCAAGCTTTTTACACAGGTCGAATTTTCTTTGGGCATCACGGAAATTCTTCACCACTTGTGGGGTGGAACCTACTCCATCCGCCCACCAGTCAGTCCAGTCACCTGAATAAACAGGAATATCGGTACAATTCTCTTTAACATGGGTGAAGAAACGGTCCAATGTTGTCATCTCAACATTGAGTTGACCTGCAAACTTCTCGTTTATGTATGCCGCACGCTCTGCAATACGCTCGTTGGGCGGCGCGTTATCGGTAATACACCCCGAAACCATAAAAGGCACGAAATCATAGGGATAACCTTCATCCTCCAAATTCTTCAAATAACGTTCAAGCCGTTCGGAAAATACGCTAATTTCGACCTCTTCTGTTTCGGCTTCTCCCTTGGTCAAAAGCAAATCAGCTTTTGATTTTTTGTATATTTCATCAAAAAGCATATAACTGCTTCCTGCATGGGGTGAAAAATATAGTTCATTGCCAAAATGATAATGTTCACCGTTCCAAACCAGCACCTTTTTGCCTTTGGGGCTTAACCAATAAAAAGGCATTTGCTTTTTGTAAAGTGGAAACATTCCATGGTGTGGATGTAAACATGAGAAAAGATTCTCAATACCGTTTTCGGCCAGAGCGTCGGAATAACCCCATGCAAATCCGTTGATATCGGCAGTCATCCCGCTTTTCAGGGGTACGTTGATCTTCTCGCCGTAATCCTTCGCCTGAGCTAAGCGTGAATATAGTACATCATAGCTAAGTAGCTCTGTCAAATTTAAATAGTTGCCGGAAAGTCCTATTTCCCCGCTCTTAACATATTTCTCAAAGTCTTTTTTATATGGCTCCGGAGCCTGTTCATAGAAGTTTTTTACCTGCCAATAATTTTCGCACTGCCATACAAAATTGACTATTTCTTTTTTGTCATTATAATGTAAATTATTCAAAATATCAATGACTTGGTTTAGATAGTCGCAGTGATAACGGATAATTTTATCCTGCCGATCTGTATAACCTATATCAGTATGTGAATGATGGATCAGAAAGATTTTCCAATTTTTATTCAGTTCCATAAAACGCTCCCCTGTAAACATGTTTTTTATTTGCTTGTGTAAACAAAACCTGATTCAAAATTCTTTTGTAGGAGTAAAAATAAAATAATAGTGGGAATTGATACTACGATACATCCGGTAAGGAGCAAAGGTATATTACTCTTACCCAACAAAGAGATAGCCGCCATAACGGAGCGAATCCCCGGTGTTTTTGTTAAAGTGAGACCAAACATGAGGTCATTCCAACACCACGTAAACTGTGATAGAAATACAATTGCCAGCGGTGCCTTTGCCATTGGAATGAAAATACGAGTCAAGACCTGCATTTTCGAACAACCGTCTATTCTTGCGGATTCACTGATTTCTTTTGAAATGCCGATAAAGAAGTTCCGCAGCACGAACATGATAAAAGGCACACAAATAGATGTATAAAAAAGAATCATGCCCAGTCTTGTATCATACAAATGCAATTGTGTATACTCTTTATAAACCGGGATCAGATAAATTTGGAATGGGAATATGGTGCCGCTATAGATTATCATAAACCAAAACATTTTAAATTTGATATTCAAATGCGAGATGGCATATGCCGCCGACGTGGCTATGATCAAGGACAAGGCTGCACCAGAAAATGCATAAATAAAACTGCTCAGCATACTATTGCTCAGATCCACCATTTTAAACGCGGTAAGCATGTTTTCACTAAATAGGTTGTGTTTGGGAAAATCCCAAAAATTCCCGAGGTTATACTCCATCTTCCCCTTAAAGCTTCCGAAAATTGTGAACATCACAGGGAACAACCACGTAATACCTAATATAGCCAGTATAAAATTAATAACCACTCGCATCGTCTTTTTCGACTTTGTCACTTATCTTCACTTCATTTCACATCAATTTAAACAGAATAATAATTGTCACCAAAAGTGCTTTTTAAATTAAAATAGGAAACAATGATAATTACGACTGTCAACACTACTGCCACCGCAGCACCAAGACCAAATTTGTTGTTAATAAAAGATTCCTGGTACATGGTAAGCGCCAAAGTTTCAGAGGAACGGTAAGGCCCCCCTTTTGTCATGACCCATATGGAATCAAACACTTTGAAGCTGTTCACTAGAGACATAAGTAACACAACCGTTGTGGTAGGCTTAAGCAGCGGAAAGATTACTTTTCTGTACATACTGTAAGTCCCTGCACCTTCAATCGTAGCCGCTTCAATGGGTGAGGATGGTATATTTTTTAGTCCGGAAAGAAACAAAAGCATGTTTAGGCCAACGCTCTGCCAAGCGCCCATAAAAATCATAATAAATGTATTAACATAGGGTACTGCCAGCCAGTCCTGCATCATATTTTTAAAACCGAGCATAGCAAAAAGCTGTGGTATGCCGTACTTGGAAATCATTGATACAATAATCATTCCACCGACCGTGGCGGAAAGCGCCGTAGGAAAATAGAAAATGTTTTTAAAACCCGTAAGCCAAGAACTCTTTGAAATAAAAATTGCCAGAATAAGCGGGAACACCAATGACACTACCAATGAACAAACGACCCAAATAATCGTATTCATTGCGGAAATCCTAAAATTGGGGTCCTTAAACAGAAGAATATAGTTTGAAAATCCCGCAAAGGTCATTGACGAAAAACCATCCCAATTATGAAAGCTAAGAAAGCCTGTGTAAATAATTGATGAAATAAAGAAAGTTGTAACCAGTAAAACTGCCGGCGCTATGTACAAATAATCTGTCCAACTTGATGTATTTATCCTAGCTTTAGGTTTTATTATCATACTTCACCTTCCTGTTCCGTAAGCAATATTGCTTGCTTTTATGCACGGCGGGGCCGCAGTTTAATTAAAACTGTGGTCCACGCCTGCATAGTGGTTCCTGCACAAAGTTATATTTACTTTTTAAATACTGTGTCTGCCTTAGCCTGAATTGTGTTCAAAGTATCATCAACGTTGGAGGCTCCATTCATAAACTTAGACAGAGCAGTCAGGGCAACATCGCGCACATCAGAAGGGGTATTCTCATAGTAACGTAGAATCATTTTGTAATTTTTGGAATTCGAGCTCATTTTAACAATGTTCTGGATGGTCCGGTCATCAATGGGTACGGCACTAGTGTTGGCAATGCCATTGTCTTTGACCATAACCGTCTGTGTGGCGGGCTTATAGAAACTTCTCAGAGCTGCGATAGCAGATTTAACATTTTTGCTATTTTTGGCAACGCAAATAGGTGAAGCCTCAAAGAAAATAACACTCTTGTCGCTTGACTTTACACTGGGCAGAACGAATGAATCGATGTTTTTGCCGGCAGTCATACCATAATCTGTAACCATTAAACTGGCGGTTGGGCTTGCTTCAAGCATAACTGCAATATTGCCCTTAGCAAAGTCTTTATACATATCTGAGTAAAGAACGGGTTTTGCAAAATATCCTTTATTGATCATGTTTTCCCATTTTGTAAGAATGGTCTTCATTTCAGGAACGGTATATTTCTTTGCTCCGCTGCAAATGTCTTTGTACAATTGTGGGTCATAGGCAGCAACGATTGCTTCAAACCAAATGAAACTTGCCCATGAATCATTTTTTAAACCAATAGGGGTTATACCGATTGCTTTGATCTTAGCGCACGCTGTAAGGAACTCATCAAATGTTTTCGGGACTGAAGTTACACCAGCTTTGTCAAAAACAGTCTTATTATACAAGCATGTGTTATACAGAATACTGTACGGAGCGGCATATGCCTTGCCTTCGTAAGTGAAGGCTTTTTCAATATCTGCAGATACCCCTGCTGCTATGTAGTTTTTCCATTCATTCGTAAGATCGACAATTTGTCCATTTTTTACAAGGGTCTCCAGCTGAGAACCACTCCACCACGTAAACAACCCCGGCGCAGACGACTGATTGATCGATTGTTGTAATGCCGTCTGATAAGAAGCGGTATCAGGGTAATTCGTGATAGTGATATCAATGCCCGAATCTTTCTTCCATGCGGCGGCAAGGTCATCATTCTTTGACTGATCGGCACCCTTGTCAAACCAGAATTCGGTACTACCCTTCACACCTCTCGATGTATTGGTTTGCTTACCATATCCTACGAGCGAACAAAACAGCATTGCAACGCATAATACTACGATGGCTACGTTTTTAAACTTGTACATCATTTTCCTCCTCTTAAGAATATATCAAATGTTATAACATTACAATATTACAATATCACATTAACCCAATGTTGTCAACAAATCCATCGAAACTAAATTTATTACTTCTATGCATAATTAAGGGCTACTGAAAAAGTAATCGTTATCCCAATTTTTCATTCAAGACCATGCCCTCGGATAGCCCGACCTGAGGCCCCAACACGGCGTGTATCTGTTTACCCAAAAGGACTGCACGATATGCCTTGCCCAAATCAGACAGGTATTTATGCGCGCCAGCCGAACCATGAACGGTTGGATGGTCGACGGCCCTTTGCTTTTTATATCTCGGGCAACAGCATGGCTGCTTTTAACGAGATTTCCTTTTCACCGTTTTTATTTTTGACAA
>WSSedL1CaDRAFT_10000113_pt1 | contig 50677 bp, 33 predicted proteins | sample WetSurSL1Cattail_FD_9464 | JGI IMG/M metagenome (IMG submission 9464)
CCCGTAAAGTGGAATCGATCCGCAATTCCACGTTTAGCTGTCAGGTCTATCATTGCGTTCATCATATCGCCGCTTCCAGCCATAACAAACCGGACTCCGCTCGTTTTTTGAAGCACCTTATAAGCAGCTTCCACAAAATATTCCGGTCCTTTTTGCATCGTAATTCGACCCAAAAAAGTCACCACTTTGTCTTTACGAGAGCTTTTAATATACGAGTTTACATTAGGAAGCGGTTCTACAGCATTATGCACAGTAGTTACTTTACGAGGATCCTGATGATATTTTTCAATTACAATCTTTCGTGTCAAATCGCTTACGGTCATGATATGATCAGCCATATCCATGCCTCGTTTTTCAATTCCATAAACGGTTGGATTCACTTGCCCCCTACTACGATCAAAGTCAGTAGCATGTACATGAATTACCAGTGGCTTTCCGCTTATTTGCTTTGCAAAAACGCCCGCAGGATAAGTTAACCAATCGTGAGAGTGAATAATATCGAAATCAAGCTGATGTGCAAGGACGCTCGCAACAGCTTCATAATTTGAAATTTCTTCAATCAAGTTATCCGGATAACGTCCTGAAAAATTTATGCAGCCTAAATCATTCGTAAAAATTCGTTGATAATCATATTTTATACCATTCCGAAGCCAGAAATATTCATCTGGATGCATCATGCAGCCAATACGATCATTTACATAATTCCAATCATTCTCTTTCCAAACTACAGGGACATTACAGGCACCAATTATTTTCAAAAAGCTCTGATCTTCGTCACCATGAGGTTTAGGAATCACAAAAGTGATCTCCATATCATTTTGTAACGACATCCCTTTCGTCAATCCGTAGCTTGCCGTTCCTAGTCCCCCCAGAATATGAGGAGGAAATTCCCAACCAAACATTAATGCCTTCATGTATATTATTCGTTTTCGTATTTTTTCAATAAATCCAGAACTCTCAAAATTTCAGCTACACTCATAGCAAATGACATGCCTCCGTGCCCTTTAAACGGAGGATTACCATCGAACAACTCAGGAATTGTTCCAACACAAAGTTCAGTCATCTCAGCTTCAAAGCCAACCAACATTCTTTCCAAAAAAGATTTTCCACTTTGTTTATAAACTTTCAGATAAGCCATGGCAAAAGCACCAAAAGTACAGGGCCAAACCGGGCCATTATGATAATTCCGGTCTCGCTCCAATTGTCCACCAATATAGCTAGGCCTGTAAAAACCACTTTTTGGACTTAAAGACCTTAATCCTTTGGGAGTCAAAAGTTCTTTAGTAGTTATATCTAAAACAGATTTTTGTTGTTGTTTATTCAGAGGCGAAAAAGGTAATGCCACAGCTAAAATCATATTGGGGCGAACCTCCCAATCATTATAGCTTCCATCTACAAAGTCATACAAATAAGTTCCGTTCCAAAAGGTAGTAATAAAAGCTTCGCGCGCTATTTCTCCTTGATAATCTAATAAATCGGCAGCATGTTCATTTCCTTTTTCACGTGTAAGTTGCGAAGTGAACTTGAGTGCATTGTACCACAAAGCATTAATTTCAACAACATATCCGGTTCTCGGAGTAATCGGGCGCCCATTTTCCATGGCATTCATCCATGTAGCCGGTTTTTCTGTTCCGTTGACGTAAAGCAGCCCATTATTATGCAAAAATAGATTAGGATGATTCTGCTTTCTGACAAATGATATAATATTAGATGCTAATTCTTCGTATCGATTAGCCGCCTCCTTTAATGATGTATTAACTGCAAATTGCTGAATAGTCCAGATAAACCAGAGCAACACATCCGGATCATCAATAGCCTGAAGTTTGAAACCACTACGTTCCCCATCCATAAATCGTTGCAATTCGGGAATTGCTGTTTCCATAATCGTATCGAAATAATCCATCCGATCAATGGTCAATGTGCAACCCGGCAATGAAACAAACTGGTCTCGAGCACGAGCTCCATACCATGGGTAACCGGCTAACAAATATGTTTTATCACCTTCCCGTTTATAAAATTGTTGAGCTGAATTCTTCAGACAGGTAAACATATCAACCCGATGATTTCTTCGGGTCAATTCAGTATCCCAAAGTATTTTGAGTTTTCGCGGTGAAACCTCGGAAATACCGGCTGAAAAGATTATAGATTCACCTTTCTTTAGCGGCATTTCAAAATAGCCGGGCACTAAAAGATCTTCCTTGTAATCATAACCTCGCTCCTGCTCTTTGTAATATTCTATATTTTTGTACCAATCTGGCTGATGATTGTAAACAACTTTTTTTGAAAACTGCATGTGCAGGCACGGATATTTTTGATACATGCACATCTTAATGCCGTCCTGAATTTCAGTATATGATGTATCGGCCTGATCGTTCTGATGCGTCAGTTCATTCACACTCCTGAAGGCAAGAAACGGCTTAAATCGTAAAGTGGTAGGTGAGTGAGCTTCAAGTAAACTATACTTTATCAAAACTCTTGGTTCAAAGGACACCAACATTCGTTCTTTCGACAGGACAACACCTCCAACACGATATATGGTGCGCGATATGACCTCGCAGTCGAACTGACGTATATATTTGTGTCCATTTGGGCTAAAGTTACTGCCTTCATATTTATGAATTCCCAAATTAAACTCAGCCCCATGCTGAATAACCGTTTCGTCGAGCGATGAAAGTAGCACATGGTTATAATTATCAATTTCCGGAATTGGAATTACAAGTTGCCCATGATATTTTCGCGTATTACAATCGATCAGGGTTGTGCTGTTATATGTTCCTGCCCGATTTGTTCGAATCATCTCTTTCGACAGAGATTTTTCGAGATTAATCAACAAGGTTTTATCAAAATTGAGGTAACTCATAAATATAAACTAAAAAAATGATATCGTTTTTTCCGAAAAATGCTGCGCAATGAAAAAACTAAATCCCATCAACCATTAATAACTATTTTCGATTTTATCGACCGCAATATATAAATTATTTTCGAAATATAAAAGGGCTCTTTTTATTAAATTTTCATTATTTTCCGGTAAACCTTATATCTGAAACTTTGTGAGAGATTTGACTAAGGCTGAATGTCAATTATCACGTCATTAAAAATGGCAATCAAAGTTTTATGCTTATCGTTGTGAATGGGATAGATTGACTCAACCAATATGAATATAGTGTAAAATACTGAAATCATCGACCAGCTAAACATTAAGTACAAGTTGCAAATTGTCATTTTTCATGCAACACAGTTAATAAATTATGATTATTTCGTAATTCTCAGGCTCGGAAAATGCATCCTAAGCTGGAAAATATCCATCTAAGCCCTCAGATAAACGCTCCGCGAGTTGGGAAAGCCTGTCCGACCACTCAGATACACGTTCCCCTACATGGGAATTAACATCCCAGGCCTCAGATATTAGTTCCCACAGTCGGGAAAGCTTGTCCCACCCCTCAGATGGAGATTCCCGGGGTTGAGAAAGCACTTTTATGGCAAAAAAAGGTAGTCAGAGGCTTCTGAAAGTTCATCCGGCCCCTCAGATGTTAAAGCAGAAGATTCTGAAAGCTTATCCGACCCCTCAGATGAAGATTCAGAACCTTCTGAAAGCTTATCTGAGCTCAGCGATGTAAATTCAGAAGAGTATGAAAGGCGATCAGAAGGTGAGTCAAACATAAGAATTCTATTTATAATTTTATAGTTACATAAGTAGTCCTCCAAATTTCAATTATAATGGATTGATTTATCTAACATTGTCTTAAATCATCAAAAAGGCTTTTCATCTACAGTAGCCTTTCGCCTATTTATATACTTTTACTTCCTTTTTCACGTTAACTTCACAAAGAAATTGTAATTTTGTGTCGAAATGATAAATCCACGAAATGTCTGACGAACACAAGAACGCTGCGGATAAACGACAATTTATAAATGCCATTTTTATTCCGGCCATAATTGGGATAATGATGGTTTTGAGTTTTCTGTTAGAAAAAGGAATGGACTGGGACTTTCATACTGCCGGCATATATCCACGCCGTATCGGAAGTCTTTCGGGAATATTAACGTTGATTTTTGTACATGCCGATTGGGGACATCTGACCAACAACCTGATTTCGTTCATGCTGCTGGGCACTTTTCTGTATTATTTTTACATGCCGATAGCTACAAAGGTTTTAGTTATTTCCTATTTGATCAGTGGACTGATTTTATGGATTATCGGGAGAGATAGTTGGCATATTGGAGCTAGCGGATTAATCTATTCTATTGCTTTTTTCCTGTTCTTTAGTGGAATAATTAGAAAACATACGCCACTTATTGCATTATCTCTTGTCGTGGCTTTTATTTATGGGAGTATGATTTGGCATATTTTTCCGTGGAAAGCGCAAGACCCGATTTCGTGGGAAGGACATTTGGCCGGAGGAATAGTGGGTTCAGCTTTATCTATATTTTATCGAAAAGACGGACCACAAAAACCGATAAAGCAATGGGATGAAGAAGATGATGAATCACCTGATTCACTCGCGTATTTAGATGATGACTTTGAAAAAGAACAGGAGTAAAAAACAATTTTTCAGCATAATAACTATACAAGAAACATGGAAGACAACAGTTCAAAAGAGATTAACTTGCTACAACTTCTCAACTTATTATTTGCATGGATAGTAAAGTGCATAAAAGGCATAGTCCTGTTTTTCGGGCATCTGATTCAGCTAACTTACAAATTCAGACTGATCACTTTTCTCTTGGTTATTTGTGGAACTGGAGTTGGCCTATATCTTTCTCGTCCTTCTGCAAAAATTTATAAAGCTGAAGCTATGGCTATGCTCTACGGAAGCGAAGCGCAAACAGTGAAAGAAGTGTGTAAACAACTGGAAAATTCCATAGCTTCAAACAATCTTTATTCTTTACCGGCTAAACTTTCTTTGCCGGATAGCATTACAAAAAACATTGTAGAATTTCACGCCTTTTATGCCATTACTTATCGCAAAGACTCAGTGGCAGAAATAATTGATTTTAAGGATAGCCACCCCATATCTGACACCATAAATGTAAAAATGAAGGATAGACTTTATTTTCAGATATTGACCACAAATATTGCTCAGCTACCCAAAGTCCAAGATGCCATACTCAATTATTTAAACAATAATGCTGTTTTGAAAAATGAATACATCAACAAGAAGAATGAGCTGTCACAAAGAATAAAAATCTGTAACGATGAAATTAAGCGTATTGATAGTCTCGCTAAAATATCTTATTTCAAAACTCCCGAGAAACAGCTAAAATTTGAGAATAACAACCTGTTGATCGGCGAACAAAAAAAACAACTATTTTATGACGACCTGCTCCGGTTACAAAAAATGAAATCGAAAACAGAATCCAAGCTCATGAATTTCAAACAACCGGTGGTTCTTCCCGCCGGATTTGCTCCGAGCCCGCAGGCACTAAACGGGACTTTGAAATATAGCGCAATTGGTCTGTTGATCGGTTATTTAGTTGCTGTACTTACATCCTTTTTGCTCGAGAGCCGGAAAGCAATAGTCAGATACCTTGAAGGGAAATAACTATCTGACTCTGCGAACTACTATAAAGAAATCATCCGGATTATTTGCTCACGCAATTTCATTGCAGCAACTAGTTTGAATGACTTTATTTGTTTTAAAAATTCATACCTTAGATTGACCAAATACTTTCTGCCCCAATTATACCATGTTAAAGCACATTTAAGCAAAGGATATTGAATAAAAAGAAAGAGCAAATCTTTCCACAAAGGAACATCTGTCAGAGAGAAAAACAGTGCTGATTGCAATATATAAAACACAGGAAAAGTTATCAGACCCAACGCATATTGCAGAGAACTGATAAAACCGGTAAATTCCGGTTTGATTATGTATTTGCGAATAAATACAGGAAGAAAGAAAGGAAGGACGTTTAATAAAAAGCCTGCTGCAAAAAGAGGACTAGTGATCAATAAAAGTATACACTCTCCAATTAAACCGGATATAGTCCACTGAATCTCATCCAGCACCTTACTTTTGATATTTATCTTTTTGAGCGCAGCCGTATATTCCAAACATAGCTTTTCTAATTTCTGCATTTCTTCTGGCGCATTCTTTTCCATATTAACCAGTCGCTCAGCTATTGCCTGACGAGCTGCAAAGTAGGAAGCAGTGATATAAGGTAACTGCAATTCCTCCAGTACAGCTCTATTAGCTAGCTCCAAAACCATTTCAAAGCAATCGTAATATTTATCCGTAGCCAAATCGAGCGATAAGTGTCCCAGCTCGTTGCGCAGCCTGTCACGAATTTCAGTTGTCGCATCTACCGCATTATCGGCATAAGCATTCATGTACTCCGAAACCTCTATAGGCTTACCAATATTAATAATGATATGTTTATTCGCTTTTACGATACTTCCGTAGTCAATTCCCACCGGGATAATTTTCACTCCCGGCTCCAATCCGTACTTTTGCTGCGCTGCAAAAGCAATCCGGAAAATACCTTTGACAAGCGGACGTAGTTTTCGCTCTATTTCCTGATTGCCTTCGGGCATAATACCTAAGGCTTTCTTGTTATCGAGCACTTCGACGCATCGATCAAACACCTCATTATTCCGACCCAGATTTTCCATACCGTCGCGCATTCGGAAAGCCGGCAAAATCTTGGCAAATTGCAGGTATTTGGCAACCGTCTTATTTTGGAACAGATCTGCCCTGGCCAGAAAAATAACAGCCATGCCTTTCGGGGCTATGGCATGAACGGCTAACGCATCCATCAAAGCATTGGTGTGGTTCGGGGCAAAAATGATCGGTCCTTCAGCGGGTATATTTTCTTTTCCTAAAACAACATAAGCGCCATAAAAGCGCTTAAAGCAAAAAACCATATAATTCCTCACCAATCGGAACGAGAACGGAAAATCGTAAATTTTAGACATAAGCGTTTACAATAAAAGTGGACGTTTATCAGTTGCCTGTAAATAGATATTGTATAAATGCGGCATGCTCACAACACGAATAAAATCCAAATGTAACTGAACAAACTTCGTCATTTTTCAGCAATCCGGACATCCGATATGAATGTTGCCTTTCGGAACACAAATATATAAAATTATTTTTGTAAAACCGACTCTTTTCGGCATGCAAAACCTACATTTTAAAGAAAGATGAAATTTTGTTACTTTTGTGCACTTATAGATAATGTCGTTTTACCTCCAAATAGTTTAGCAAGATGAAAAAAACAGTATTTTTGATTCTGATTACACTCGTCCTCACAGCCGGATCATGTGCCGGAAAAAAAGTACAGGGAACCGTTGTTTGCTTCGAAACCTCGTATGGGAAAATCAAAGTAAAATTATATCCGGAGACAGTAAAACATCGGGAAAACTTTTTAAAGTTGGTAAATCAGGGTTTTTACAATGGGGTCTTGTTCCATCGCGTTATTTCAGGTTTTATGATACAGGCAGGCGATCCGGCTTCAAAAAATGCTGCTAAAGACGCTACGCTTGGTTCGGGCGATGTAGGATATACCGTGCCAGCCGAGTTTATTTACCCAAAATACTACCACAAGCATGGAGCTTTGGCTGCTGCCCGCGAAGGCGATGATGTAAACCCCAAGAAAGCTTCTTCAGGCTGTCAGTTTTACATTGTACAAGGCAAAACGTTCACTGACGAACAGCTAGACAGCATCGAAAAAAGTAAAGAACAAAAACAGGAAGCAAAACTTTTTCAGGACATCTTAAGTACGAGGCAGGATGAAGTCAACAAATATAAGGCAGAGCGGAGTCAGGCGAAGTTAGATGCATTGCGCGACACGATTTTAGTGCAGGTTCATGCAAACATGAAGAAAAATCCGACCTATAAACTTAGTCCGCAACAACGTGCCGACTATAAAACGATAGGAGAAACTCCCCATCTGGATGGCAATTACACTGTTTTTGGCGAAGTTATAGAAGGAATGGACATCGTGGAAATGATATCAAAAGCAAAAACAGGAGCCAACGACCGACCGGTAGAAGATATTAAAGTAATCAAAGCCGAAGTGTTGAAATAGCTTACTGATCATCACCCTAACCATAACTATATTTCTAAAAAAGAACGGAGTTATGCCTATCTGAATCCTGAGTATTCATACATCACAGCAAACATCAACCTACAAAATAAATAAATATATCAAAATAAAATACAAAATAAATGCTAGTTTAATCGATTAAACTTATATTTGTGCCATTAATTTTTGTTCAACTACGAAAAAGCACATTTACGTTCATGAAAAAGAATGTATCCTTAAAAGACATCGCAGAACAGGTTGGAGTTTCAACAGCCCTGGTTTCGTATGTATTGAACAATAAGTTAAAAGATAGAATAAACAAGGATGTTGCTGCTAAAATAAGACAAGTAGCCGAAGACCTGAACTATCGTCCCAATCAAATTGCACGAAGCCTGAAAGTACAAAAGACTTTCACCCTTGGCTTAATTGTAGCAGACATTGCCAATCCCTTTTCTTCTCAGATTGCTCGTATTATCGAAGATGAAGCTAAAAATTACGGTTATTCGGTAATCTTTGGCAGCTCCGATGAAAGTGCAAAAAAGACCGGAGATCTTATTAAACTATTCCTCGACCGCCAGGTGGACGGTCTGATCGTTTCTTTACCGGAACATACCGAAGAACAGGTCCGATATTTAAAGAAATCTGATGTACCCTTTGTGCTTATTGACCGCTACTACCCGACTATTCCGACAAACTCAGTTTCTATAAACAACTATGCCGCTTCGCAAAAAGCCGTTCAACACTTACTGGATAATGGTCGGAAACGCATCGGTATTGTGGCCTACAAAACCGCACTATTTCATCTGAACGAACGCATCAGAGGGGCGGCAGACTTATTAGCTGACAATGCATCAATTGGTCTGGTGGAAATCAATTCCATCAATCAGGATGTGGTTACTGCTATCGACCGTTTTCTGTCGGATCCGCAGCCTGTGGACTCGATCTTTTTTACTTCAAACTTATTGGCTATTTCCGGATTGAAATACATCAACAGTCTGGGTATAAAAATTCCGGATCAACTGGCTATTGTAGGCTTTGACGAAACGGATGCCTTTGATCTGTTTTATGCTCCGGTAAGTTTTATGAAACAGCCTTTGGTTGAATTGGGATGTGAGTCCTTAAAACTTTTGTTCAACAGTATTGAGAATAAAGAAAGCGTTGCATCAGTCGAGCTTGAAGCCGAACTGATAGTAAGAAGCTCTTCCATTATAAAGAAATAATTTTTTTATCGCACTGTTTAAACGATTAAACACATAAAGAAGAAGAATTCAAAAAGCATTATCAACAAAAAAAATCTGACAAACATGAACACAACAAATGAACAAAAGAAAACAGTAGTTTGCTACGGCGAAGTATTGTGGGATATCTTCCCGACAAAAACAAAACCCGGTGGAGCACCCATGAATGTGGCTTATCATTTACGCAAACTGGGCATCGACAGCCGTATGATTAGCCGCGTAGGCAATGATGAATCCGGCAAAAAATTATTGAAACTACTTACCGAATGGAATATTCCCACTGAAAACTGTCAGGTAGACGAGATCTATGAAACAGGGAAAGTGATAGCTACCGTATTGCCCGGAAACGAGATGAGCTATTCCATTGCTGCTCCGGTAGCCTGGGATTATATCACGCTTGAAACCGAAAATAACAGGCTGGTAAGCAATGCTAATGCCTTTGTATTCGGAAGTCTGGTAACCCGCAACGAAACATCGCGTGAAACGCTGTACCAACTAATTGAAAAAGCAAAGTTTAATGTATTCGACATCAACCTACGCCAGCCTCATTATTCACCCGAAATAATAGAATACCTGCTTGGTAAATGTAATTTATTGAAACTAAACGAATCGGAACTGGCAATAATCATTACCTGGTTTGCAAACAAGACCATGGAAGAGCAGTCGGCCGTCCGGTTCTTGCAAGACAAATTCAGCATTGACGAAGTAATCGTTACTAAAGGCGGCGAAGGTGCCAGCTATTACACAGAAACCGAGAGTTATTCATTTCCTGCATTCAAAGTAAAAGTGGCAGATACCTGCGGAAGCGGCGATTCATTTCTGGCTGCATTTCTCGCTAAGAAACTGGAGAACCAATCACCTGAAACCAGTATGATTTATGCCACCGGCCTTGGAGCATTTGTTGCTTCGCACGAAGGAGCTTGCCCGGCTTACGATATACCGAAACTCGAAGCATATATTTACCAAAAACAAATTGTATAAAAAACTATCCAAATCTAATGTATCATGCAAACAACAAATTTAATCAACGAAAACTCGCCTAACACAGGCACAACAGCCGCTGGCGGTTCGCAAAAAACGAGAAGTTATGTACTCCCACTGATTCTGATTGTCAGTCTCTTCTTTATGTGGGGAATGGGTGCCAGCATTAATGACATATTAATTCAGCAATTTAAAAAATCATTTGTGCTCACCGACTTTCAGTCGGGGCTGGTGCAATCGGCTTTTTACTTAGGCTATTTTTTACTGGCTATTCCGGCATCGCTGATCATGCGTCGGTTCAACTATAAAACAGGGATTCTTATCGGACTCCTTTTATTTTCTGCCGGTGCATTTCTATTTTATCCGGCAGCCGAAAAAGCATCCTACGGTTTCTTTCTCTTTGCCTTATTCGTAATAGCCTCCGGTCTTACTTTTCTGGAAACTGCCGGCAATCCTTATGTATCCGCATTGGGTGACCCGTCGACAGCTACTTTCAGATTAAATCTGGCTCAGTCATTTAATCCCATTGGCTGCATCACCGGTATTCTTATTGGTCAGAATTTTATTCTTTCGGGTATTGAATATAGCAAAGAACAACTGGCCAACATGACACCCGGGGCTGTAAAAGCCTATTATTCGTCGGAAGTACATGCTGTGCAAACTCCTTATCTGATTATTGGGATAGTGATTATTGCCGCAGCACTGGTTATTTTACTTACTAAGTTTCCGGTAGTAAAAGATGAAGAAACTCATGGTAACTCTACCCCCGCACAAACCTTGAAGTTTATCTTCGGAAAGCGTCATTTTAAACTCGCGGTTGTGGCTCAGTTCTTTTATATCGGTGCACAGGTATGCATCTGGAGCTTTTTAATCCGTTACATACAGGGAACCATCCCCGGAACACCCGAGAAAACCGCAGCCAATTTCCTTACACTTTCGCTTGTTGTATTCACCGCCGGACGGTTTATCGGAACAGCCATATTGAAACGAATTAAAGGGCACAACTTACTCTGGATTTACGCCGTCATCAATCTGGCTTTGATCAGCATTGCGCTTATTTTCCCCGGAACCACAGGTCTTTGGGCATTGGTAGCTACCAGTTTCTTTATGTCTATCATGTATCCCACCATCTTTTCGTTGGGAATTCGCGATTTAGGCGAGCATACCAAGCTGGCTGCCTCGGTATTGGTAATGGCCATCATCGGTGGTGCACTGATCACCCCCATTATGGGTTTGACATCCGTTCATTTCGGCATCGGAAAAGCCATCGTAATTCCATTTCTATGTTTTCTGGTAGTAGCCTACTATGGTGTGAAAGGGTACAAAGAAAAAAAAGAAGTAATTGACTAATATAATTATAAACAGGCAAACAGATTGTTTCCGGATTATTGAATCATGTATTCATTTTATTATCACAGTCAATAATTTTTTTAGCACTTTGTTTAAACGATTAAACATTACACTGCCATGAAAAACATACTTATATATTTCTGCTTCGCCGTGTTACCTACCTGCGTTTTTTCGCAGGTAGTGATTACCAATAGCAATTTTTCGCTGGGTACCACCGGACGTATTGGCGTAGGGTTTTCGCCAAATGGCGAAGGATCCGAATGGAAGCCCTTAAACCTTTCCGGACAAGGTTCGCTGGCCGGACGTATGGAGCAAACCGACTATATGGACCTGTTGCCGGCCATTCATTTCACACCTAAACTAAACGGAAACGACAGCACCAACGTTACTTTTCAGGCGCGTATAGGGATGTATTCGGCCAACGGACAGTTTATGGGCAACACAAGTACCCGTACTAATAACGGACTGACTATTATCCTGCCCGAAGCCTTCGTAGAAGCCCGCAACATACTGGGAAGCCGATGGTCGGCATGGGTGGGAAACCGTTTCCGCCGCTACGATGATATCCATATCTGCGATTACTTCTATTTCGACGATCATTCGGCGCAAGGCTTTGGTGTAAGTTATAAAACCACCGAGCTGACTTTACTGATGCCTGCTTCAACCGATTCGACCGGCGTATTTCCGTATAACTACGAGGTAACCGTTGCCGGAGCAACCAATCCGGCTATTCGTCAGCGAATGGTATGGATAGGCGAGCACAACTTTAAGTTCAATAACGGGAGCGTACTGAAATTACTCGGCGAATACCACACCGTACCGGCATCGTCTAAGTATGCTCTGAAAAAATATGCCGCCGACAACGGTTGGGTGGCAGGGATTAAGTTCAGTAATTTGCTAAAAACTCCCCTACCCGGCTCATTCAATCAGTTCTCGGTACGATACGGAACCGGCATTGCCAACGGTGGCGACAACGGGAACACCTTTACCTGGGCAACCTACGGAGCACCTGATGAGAACGGGAAATATTCACATGCCTACTCGTTCACCACCGTGGAGCATTTTCTGCTCAACCTGTCGAGAAGTGTAAGTGTGAATGGTTATGGCGTTTTCACACAAAGTCATGGCGGTTCATCGAGCTCAAATATGGATACTTATTTCAATGGAACGGAGATATATAACCGCAAACGCGACATCGTTGTGGGCGGACGCTTGCTGTTTTATGCCACAAATTGGTTACATTTGATCGAAGAAGTGCATTATGCGTCGCGAAAAGACGGTGACAATCCCGAAGCAGCCATGTGGAAGTTTTCCTTTGCGCCCACTATTGCGCCACTGGGCAAACGCGATCCGTGGTGTAGACCGCACATTCGCCTGGTGTTCTCGGCAGCCCGGTACAACGACTATGCACGCGACAATCATTATTCGCCTTATCTGCAAACCAACCAAAACCGTTGGGGAACCTATATCGGCGTAAAAACGGAATGGTGGCTGTTTTAGGCAGTGATCAGTTGACTGTGAACAGTTAGCAGATCGAAATTCATAATTTATAATTTATAATTCATAATTATCATGAGGCCTATTTTTGGAACAACAATTTTATCATTTATACCCGGCTGGAGTGCCGAAGGGGGACGCTTTGCCATAGAAAAAACAGCGGAATACGGTTTCGATATGCTGGAAGTCTGTTTGCCGGCCTCGCTGGATTTTGATGCTATAAGCGTAAAGAAGCAACTGGACAAACACGGCATTGCCGGTCGGCTTACGCTCAATCTGCCTGCCGAATGCCACTTACCGCTTTATCCTGAAAAAGCAGCAGCGATTATCAAAGCAGCACTCGACAAGGTAGCCGACATGCAAGGCGATTTTCTGGGTGGTGTGCTGCATTCGTCCATTGCACAATTCAGCGGACAGCCCTGCACAACCGAAGAACGACTTATTGTTCAGCAGGTATTTACCGAAGTGGCTGCTTATGCCCGCGAACGGAATATCACCGTTGCTCCCGAGCCTATTAACCGCTACGAGAGTTACGTGTTTACTGCCGCCGAAGAAGTATTGAACCTGATTGATACCGTCGGTGCCGACAATATCGGACTGCATCTGGACACGTTCCACATGAACATTGAAGAACGGAACTTCTATGAACCCGTGCTGCAGGCCGGCAACCGACTAAAACACTTGCACATCACCGAAAGCGATCGCGGTATGCCGGGTGAAGGCAACGTGCATTGGGACGATCTGTTTCGCGCACTGGCCGAAATCAACTATCAGGGACCATTAGTGCTGGAAAATTTTTCGTCATCCATCAAGGAGCTGGTAGGCCCTACTTCGTTGTGGCGACCATCCAGGTATAACTCCGAAGATCTGGCCAAAGGTAGTCTGGCTTATATGCGTGCCATGGTGGAGAAATGGTATAAGTAACCCGGGGTTGAGGTTAAGAGATATAAAGCAATCAAAGAAGATACTCCGTCAGGAGTTACATATCAATAGAATAGTTCAACAGTTCAGATCTTTTCTCCGTAGGAGATACACAGCAGAACACTTATTCATGTCCTACGGACAAGCGGTTCCTACTACACAGATTTTTCTATGGATATTTATTGCCTACGGCAAATTTAATGAGCTTATGTGTTGTCCATACCTCTCACCAAAGAGAAAAGGAAGTTCATCTGTGAACTTCCTTTCCTTTTATCCCCATAAAAGCCTTGAGTTTCGAAAAGTGTTGATAAATTTGCACCCAATTTGAAGGACTTACTATGCAACTCAAAATGACAGCATCTCTTGAAGCGTTGATGCAACTGTACGCTAACCGCAAGCATCCGCTCAACTACCAAAGCCGGTATCAGCTATTGGTGATGGTAATACTCTCGGCGCAGGATTCGGACAAGCACATCAATGAACTGGCTCCGGCTTTTTTCGAAGCCTATCCGTCCATAAACAGTCTGGCAAAGGCAAGTGCGGAAGAGTTGCACCGGTACATCAGCACCGTTCGCAATTTTGGGAATAAAGCCGGCTGGTTGGTCAAACTGTCACAGCTGATTGAGGATGATGCCCGGATACCCACCACCATGTCCGAACTGACCAAACTGCCCGGCATTGGACGGAAATCGGCCAATGTGATTATCCGTGAATCGGGAAATGCTGCTGAAGGAGTTATAGTAGACTTGCATGTGGTTCGCGTTGCGCCCCGGATAGGAATTGCATCGGGCACACAGCCGGAAAAAATTGAAAAACAGATTATGACCACGGTGCCCCGCCAACGTTGGAACGATGTCGGAATGGCCATTTCGTTTCTCGGTCGCGAAGTGTGCCGTCCCACCCATCCGAAATGCGATAGCTGCATCATGTCGACAGTATGCCATTTCCACAACGGCATTTCCAAAGACACTGAAAGCAGCAGCGAGCTCACTTTGTTTTAGCAATCGCGGGGCACATATACTAAACCACACACAACAAAAAAATGCAAACACCTCAAAACAGTGTTTGCATTTTTTGTACAATAGCGTTTAAACTCTATGAATCTCCCCTTTGTAACCTAAAATAATATCGATAGATATTATCTTTTGTGGACTTCAAAAACAATTCACCACAAAAGTCACAAAAGGGACACAAAAGCAGATACGGAAAATCTTGAGCTATATATTGTCTACATTTTCAAGGGAACAAAAGCTAAGTTTTTATTTCATAAAAACTTTTGTGTGACTTTTGTGCCTTTTGTGGTGTTTTCTTTTGCTTAGGTAAAATAAAGGATAACCGTATTAAACTATTATTCCTTGCTGAATTCGGCATCAGCCACAATATTAATAAGGTCGCTTACCATAGCTTCGGGGAATTTTGGTCCGATACCAAAGTCAGAGCGTTTCACCGATCCGGTAATGTGGAATCCGAAGGTAGCCTTCTTGTTCATAGGGTTTACAACAGTACCAAAATAAGTCACATGCAGCGTTACCGCTTTGGTTACACCGTGTAAGCTCAGCTTACCTGTCAGAGCGAACTGTTTTTCAGAAATCTTTTTCACCGAAGTGCTTTCGAATGTCAGCTCAGGATATTTTTCAACATCAAAGAAGTCGGCTGTTTTCAGGTGGTTGTCGCGCATTTCAACTCCGGTGGAGATGCTGGCTGTTTTGGCAACTACGTTTACCTTCATATCCGTAAAATCGGGTTTGCTGGTTTTTACCTTTACCGTAAAGTTGCTAAACTGTCCGCTGATTTCTGAAATGGTAAGATGTTTTACCACAAAACCTAAACGGGAATGCATAGGGTCGTTCGACCAGGATTGTTGAGCCGAAGCTACCAATGACAATGACAATACTAAAATGCTAAAAATAACTTTTTTCATACGATTTGTTTTTTATTTGTTTTGACTAAATATGATTACTAATTTGATAGTGCAAAATTACAAGCTTCAAACAGCGTTGAAAGTATGAAAATGCGGAGAATGAATGCAAAAATCCGATCTAAGCATTTTATTGGGCGATATTCTCAGGCTTTTGACTGCCCGGCAAGGCTGTGTCAACAGTTTTTTCAGAACGCAAATAACAATTATCACAAACAAGCTCTTGCCTTAATTCGCTGATTCTGCGAAATTGCGTTCAAAATACCTTGTAAACTAAACACAGACAACAAGAACAGGGCGCTCCTACGGAGCCATGGAAACCGGGCATCTACAGATACTACAAACAGAATACTCCTACATAGCTAATCTTTCATTTCAAGAAAAGAAATCAACAAAACTCCGGAGGAGTGCCCCGTTTATAGAACAAAACCACTCAAAAACAATAAGCTCCGGAGGAGCGACCTGTTACAAAAGCACGCAAAACTACATCTGTCCGGGACAACAGCTGCCTCCGGCGGTCAGGTATTTTATTCCGGTTTATAACTAAAAGTCACAGGACTGGGCTTTATTTCGGGATGATCTTTTGCCCACCCGCCAAAAGCTTTCCGAAGTGTTTCCAGAAAAAACGAACTATCCTGTGCACCGTTCACAGCCAGCTGCCGGTTAAATACAAAATACGGTACACTATGAATTCCCAGCGCATTGGCTTCGGCCACGTCGGCTTGTACCTGTGCAGCATATTCGTCGTTTTCAAACGCTTCCTCCGCAGCATCCACACCCACTTCGGCAGCCAGTTGGATAAGGGTAGGCAGATCGTCTACATTTTTTCCTCTTGCGAAAAAGGCCTCAAACAACCGTTCTTCCATCTCATTTTGCTTGCCTTGCGTGTGTGCAAACTGAATCAACCTTTGTGCATTAAATGTATTGGCCACTACTACCTTGTCGAAGTTATATTCCAACCCAACAGCCTGCCCCGTGCGGGTGAGCTGATCGTTCATCTGGCGGGCTTGTTCGGCATCTATTCCTTTGTGCTCCGACAGATATTGGGCCATGCTAATGGTGGGGTCGGTAACCAGATCAGGATTTAGTTGAAAACTTTTCCATTCCACTTCAATGTACTCTTTATCGGCAAACTGTTTGAGCGCTGTTTCAAACTTCCGCTTGCCCAGATAGCAAAACGGACACATCACGTCGCTCCATATTTCTATTTTCATTTTCATCTGTTCCTGTTTATTATTTAGTCGGTCATCACACGGCTTATCTCTTTGCATCGAAAAGACCTGAAAATAAGCCGTTATGAACTCAGTTTATCTAACAAAATACAGCAGGCTAAGTTCATTGAACCGGGGTATAAAACAAGTAAGCCCAATAAAAAACAACCGACAAACCTAAAGTAAATAGCAGGATTACCTACCGGAATTTAATCACCGAGTTATAAGTCCGGTTAGGTGCAAGTTACCTAGTAAAACAAGCCTATTTATCAGCCAGAAATGGTCTATGGCCAAACCAAACCACGAACAAACGCTAATTAATATTAATAAAATAATAAATAATGCTAAAGTCAATATTTGTCAGTTGTTTTTCTAAAATATTTATCTTTAACTTTGTATTGCTATTGTTACTTATTGCAAACAAAAACAGAATAAATCAGCTATTTTCGATCAAATTCATTTAATGTAATGTAATTATTCACTATTAAAGGTCGGGGCTGTTATTTTAATTGCAATACAAATACGGATGCAAATAAGCATGAATCTGATTCGGAGGACGCTTCGACTGTCACAATGTCATCTTTCGACTCTGCAATGAGCTCTTGCCGCTCTGCAATGAACACTTGGAGCTCTGCAATGACTACTTCGGACTCTGCAATGAACACTTGGAACTCTGCAATGGAGTCTGAGCCTGTTACATTGTCAGCTTTCGGGTCTGCAGAGGAGTCTCGGAGTGTTGCAGAGCAATCTTTGGTTGTTGCAGAAAAGTCATTGAATGCTACAGAGCTGAGTTTTTATCATGCTGATAAACCTTATAATCGAAAACAAAGAATTGAAATGAGTGCACAAGCACTTTCAATATAAAAATCATTAGTAACCAAAAAAATTAAGTATTATGACAAGAGATGAAATGAATTTAGTAAACATGTTTAAAGCTACAGACTGGTTTTTGACAGCTAACAACGAAATTTTAAAAGAGTATCAACCTATTGTAGAATCGCACGCCCGATTAACTGCAGGTTTGGTGATAATCGACGAATTAACCGAAGTCCAAGCAACAGACACCAAAACGTTGACGACACTCAAGAAAAAAGAGAAAAAAGAGCTTGACGAAAAAATGATCAAGGTGTCGGACGCAATTGGAGCAGTGGCAGCAGCAACAAACAATGAAGAATTAAAACAGGTAGCCGACTGGCCAAGATCCTTGCTGGGCAGATTGAGAGAGGATAATTATTACATCAAGGTACAGCAAGTTTACAAAGTTGCAGTATCCATGCCCGCCGAACTCAAAACATGGCATGTAAGCGCAGAGGACATAGAAGCATTGAATATAATCCCGGCTACGCTGAAACAACGTACCCCCAACAGACGAAACACAGTAGGAACTTCGAAACAAGCATCGACCGAACTGCACCAAACTGTACTTACACTTAATAAAGAGCTAAAAGAAAAGACAGACAAGCTTATGAACCCATTTGCCACCATCAATCCTACTTTATACGGTCAATATCGCAATGCGCGTACCGTACTGGATATAGCAGCTACTCAGAAAACCAAGGAGAAGGAGGATACAAAAGAAGACACAAGTACCGACACTAAGAAATAACCCTAAGAGGGCGATACGGAGATTTCGCATCGCTCGGTTGTTATATTCCATCACGCTGTACAAGTGTCGACAACGACAATACAAAAAGCCAAAAACAGAGGAGCTGAGTAATTAGCTCCTTTGCTTTTGGCAATAACAAAGTCGGATTCACCCTGTTGAAAAACGCCATTGAATAGTAACTTATCTAAATTGTATTTTCTATCTTTGTAAATATTTCACAAACAAACAAGAGCCATGGAAAAATTCTCACTTTACGATTTACTTGCTGTACTTTTCCCCGGAATTATCTTTCTATATCTGCTGGATGCCGTCCGCCAGTCGTTCGGCATCCTTCCCTCCTACCCGCTTACCGATAAATGGCAACTACTTATTATTATGGCCGTAATGGCAGGAGCACTTATCTACACACTCAGTTTTTTGCTCACCACCAGGCTCACTGCATTCTACCGGATCACCGGCATGTATCGCCCCGTTAGCGCGTTGTATCACACAGCCCACATACACCAACACCTGGGAAGCGGACTCAACAAAAGAGCCGCCGAATGGTACGGCAACGATATTTTCTTTTCTAAAGCCGAATACAATCAGCTTTCCGACAGTCAAAAACACGAAGTATGCCGACTACAGGACGATTTTTACGATCGGATGTATTACGAGCTCGACTATGCCGGAAAGCTCACCACGCCTAAAGCTTTTCAGAGCTTCTATCTTTTTTTTCGAAACGTATTTGTGGCATCGGCCATTAGCATCGTACTGCTCGCCCTGTTAGCATTAGTCAGCCCCGTAATAAGCCCGGAACTTTCCGTGTCCGACGGCAACCGCGTTCTTATACTGGCACCGGCATTTCTTTTTCTCTTTTTCTGCTCCAACTTCATAGCCCGTTGGTACCGCCAACGTATGATAACAAAAATGTACTGGTTTTTTTACACGCATATTAACTCAAAACTATAATACATCATGGAAACAAATCAACAAACTCATGAAAACAGAAGACGGACATTAACTAATGATCCACAGTATTTTGGCGGCTACCTCAACATGGCTCGCTTAAACATTTACAACATCAACAACCACATTGCAAATGATTTTAAACGAAAACCATTACCCGAAGAAGGGCAGATACCGGATGCTCTTTTATGCAACAAAACAATTAAAAATCTAAACTGGAATCATGTACACACCAGAGCACTCCGGTTTCTACCCATCCTGAAAGTATTCGACTCCGAAAGCCTACCCAAGGACGAAAGGAAGAATTCAGACACAGAAGGAAAAGATTTTACAAGCATGAGCGACACCCTGAAGGTTGTGTTTAGCGAGCTGCAGGAATTTCGGAATGATTATTCGCACTATTATTCTACCGAAAAAGGAGACAGCCGGAAGCTGATTGTCTCTCCGGAGCTGGCAAACTTTCTTACCGTCAACTTTAAACGTGCCATTGCCTATACCAAAGCGCGAATGAAAGACGTGCTCACCGATACCGACTACGCACTGGTGGAGAACCTGCAAATGGTTGCCCCCGATAATAAAATTACAACCGAAGGACTGGTATTTCTCATTGCCATGTTTCTGGAACGCGAACAGGCCTTTCAGTTTACAGGCAAAATACAGGGACTTAAGGGCACGCAGTTCAACAGTTTCATAGCCACCCGCGAGGTATTGATGTCCTTCTGTGTAAAACTGCCGCACGATAAATTTGTGAGCGAAAACCTGGAACAAGCACTCACGTTGGACATTATCAACGAACTGAACCGCTGCCCAAAAATACTCTACAGCGTTATTAGAGACAAAGAGAAACAACAATTCAGACCCGAACTGGATGCGCAGGGAATTGATAATTTAATTGCCAACAGCACCAACGACGATGAGTGCGAAAGAATTCTGGACGAAATAGATTATCAGGATTACATCGAAGGACTTACCAAGCGGGTACGCTACAGCAACCGCTTTTCATATTTTGCCATGCGTTATATAGACGAAAAAAATGTATTTGATAATCTTCGTTTTCATATCGACCTGGGAAAGTATGAGGTAGACAATTACACAAAACAGTTTGCAGGCGAACAGGCCGAACGCAAAGTACTGGAAAACGCCAAAGCTTTTGGGAAACTAAGCAGTTTTACCGATCCTGAACTTAGTCAAAAGCGCATTGACAAGCAACAACACACGGCAGGATTCGACCAATTTGCACCCCATTACCATGCCGACAATAATAAAATAGGGCTAAGCAACAAAGAAAACATTGCTATACTGACAGCAAAATCAAAAGCAGACTCAAAGGTTGAGCACAACCTGAAACAACCCCTGCCACAAGCCTTTCTGAGTTTGCACGAGCTTCCCAAAATCATTTTACTGGAATATTTGCAAAAAGGACAGGCCGAAGAACTCATAAACGACTTTATCTTGCTCAACGATACCCGCTTGATGGACATCACGTTTATCGAAGAAGTAAAATCGCAACTGCCTGCCGACTGGGATGAGTTTAGCAAACGCAGCGATGCTAAAAAGAAAAAAGCATATTCGGATTCCACCCTCAGGTATTTACACCAACGCAAAACGACATTAAATACCGTTCTGAGCAAGTACAATTTGAACGACAAGCAGATACCAACGAAAATATTGAACTACTGGCTGAACATAAAAGAGGTGGACGATAAACGCTCGGTATCCGACCGCATAAAACTGATGAAGCGCGACTGCATGACCCGACTCAAAGCCGTGGAAAAACATAAACTCAACAAATCGGTAAAAATACCCAAAGTGGGCGAAATGGCTACCTTTTTGGCTAAAGACATCGTGGACATGATAGTGAGCGAAGAGAAAAAGCAAAAAATAACGTCGTTTTACTACGACAAGATGCAAGAGTGCCTGGCTCTCTTTGCCAATGCCGAAAAGAAAGCCCTGTTTATTCATATTGTAACCAACGAACTGAAATTGTTCGAAAACGGCGGACACCCTTTTCTTCAGAACATCAACCTGCAACAAATTCGCAAAACATCGCAATTCTATCAGGCCTACCTGATAGAAAAGGGAAATAAAATGGTACCGCGTCTGAACCCGAAAACAAACAAAACGAACAAAGTGGACGAGTCGTGGATGATGAAACAGTTTTATGTCAAAGAGTGGAAAGAAGAGATAGCGAAACAACTGACAGTGGTAAAACTGCCTGCAAACAAAAGCCGGATTCCTTTTACCATCTGCCAGTGGGACAAAAAAGAAAGACACGACCTGAATACCTGGTTGCAACACGTCACTGTGGGCAAAAACAACGATGGAAAAAAGGCCGTCAACCTGCCGACCAACCTCTTCGACGAAGCACTGTGCGATCTGCTCCGCGAACAGTTGAACACCAAGATTGTAAATTATAATCCGGCAGCCAACTACAACGAGCTTTTAAAAATATGGTGGAAAACCCGCAACGATGACACACAACAGTTTTATCAATCGGAACGCGAATACGATATTTACAACGAAAAAGTAAGGTTTAAAATAGATAGCTCCGCCCATTTTGCCGATTACTACAAAAACGCATTGAGCAGAGCCTTCACCCGGTTAAAGGCAGAGCGCGAAACAGCCCGACAAACCAACAAAAAACTACCGCCGCTGGAATACAAGCAAGTGGAACGCGTGTTTAAAAACACCATAGCCGAAACGGAAAAAGAAATCCGCATGCTTCAGGAAGAAGACCGCATGGCAGTGCTGATGCTGGAACAACTGATGGACAACAGCCCCAATCTGCGACTCAGCAAAATAGAAACACTGCTCAACGACACCACACCTATAAGCGAAAAGATTAGCGCAACACTAAGCTTCGACGCTTCGGGCGAAAGGATAAGCGGCAAATTGAACCCGACAGTAACTAAAACGCTCGTAGCCGAACGGAAGCAGAAAAACTACACCGAACTGCGAAAGTATCGGTACGATCATCGGTTGCCCGAACTCTTTGAATACGTGCAGGCCGATGAAATTCCGCTGGAATGGCTACTGGAAGAACTAAGCGCCTACAACAACGCCAAGCAACAGGTATTCGACACCGTGTTTGCGCTCGAAAAGAAGATTGTCGGCACCGACCCCGACGGGCTGAAAAGCCTGTTTACCAACCCCAAAGGCGAGCCGCTAAAAGGCAACATACAGCACAAGCCTTATGTGCAATGGCTAACGAACAAAGGACTGATAAACAAAGAGGAAAAACAGTTTATCAACATGGTCAGGAAGTGTTTTTCGCACAACCAATTCCCGCAGCGCAAAACCATGGAGCTGCTGATACCCGCGTGGAACGAGAAAAAACTGGCCTTGCAAATAGCCACGGTTTACAATCAGTTAATAGCAGACCTAACGGACAAAATTTAGCTTACACAGCCGATTATCGACACCGTTCATAGTCGGTTAACCCTTCAAACACGGTTGGTTACACAGAATAGGTTGTAACTGCCCTTGGTTTGAAGGGTAAAAACAACTAATTATGATTACTACAGCCACAATAATGGGTTGTAACTGCCCTTGATTGGAAGGGAAAAACAACCAATTTCTGTAGCAGTAGATATTCCGTATAGTTGTAACTGCCCTTGATTTGAAGGGTAAAAACAACGTTAAATTAGAAAAAGGTAATAAGGGTACTGTTGTAACTGCCCTTAGTTGGAAGGGTAAAAACAACTAATGATAAATTGATGAAGTCCTGTTATCCGTTGTAACTGCCCTTGATTTGAAGGGTAAAAACAACCGTTACGAACATTGACACGTAAGACATACAGAGTTGTAACTGCCCTTGATTTGAAGGGAAAAACAACCATAATAATTAGTTTATTTTTATTCGTTCTGTTGTAACTGCCCTTGGTTGGAAGGGTAAAAACAACACAAGCGCTTTAGAGGTTAAAGAAAGAAATGTTGTAACCGCCCTTGATTGGAAGGGTAAAGACGACTGAAGTTTGTCATGTAATCTAACCATGCAGGTTGTAACTACCCTTGGTTTGAAGGGGTAAAACAACGGGAGGACAGAATTCCGATTCTGTCAGTGGCGGGTTGTAACTGCCCTTGATTGGAGGGGAGAAACAACGTATCACTGGCTTGAACAAGCATTGTTATGCTATAACTGCCCTTGGTTGGGAGGGAAAACGACATAGGCTTTTTGGATGATATTACAGAAATAGTTGTAACTACCCTTGGTTGGAAGGGGAAAAACAACTATACGGTTAATACAATTATAAATATTGATGTTGTAACCGCTCTTGGTTAGAAGGGAAAAACAACTTCTAAAATGAAGAATACTTTCTTCAACCGGTTGTAACTGCCTTTAATTTGAAAGGTAAAAACAACGGGCTTATTGTTTTTTCAGTCGTAATATGTGTTGTAACTGCCCTTAATTTGAGGGGTGAAAACAACAAAGCATGGTTCAGATATATCTATGGATTGGTTGTAACTACCCTTGGTTGGAAGGGTAAAACAACAAGTTTAGACATGGTCTCTTAGGCTGTTAGTTGTAACTGCCCTTGGTTTGAAGGGTAAAAACAACAATAGAGGTTAGTGTTTCATCTCCTGTATTGTTGTAACCACCCTTGGTTGGAAGGGTAAAAACAACTTTTGCTTTTTGGTAGTTACTATGTAATCTGTTGCAACTACCCTTGGTTTGACGGGGAAACACAACATTAATTTGGATTGCTGTTTGAGAAGAAAGGTTGTAACTGTCCTTGATTTGAAGGATAAAACAACTAGATTCTGCCAACAAGGATAACGACCAGCGTTGTAACTACCCTCGGTTGGAAGGGCAAAAACAACGGGAGGACAGAATTCCGATTCTGTCAGCGGGTTGTTGTAACTGCCCTTGACTGGAAGAGGAAAAACAACCTATTCCAACGAAATCTAAGCTAAATAGCAGCAGCAAGCCAGGTGAAGATAAACACAACAAACAGATAGGCTAAGTGAATACGGACAGCGGACAGCGGAAGAATCAATAAGGAACGATAAGATTTAAAATAATGATCATTTATTCCACTATTTGAACTTTAACGTTGAATTTATTGTTGAACTATCGAAAACAAGTACTTTTGCATGCAACATCAAAATGAACCAAAAGCAATTGTTAGCACCCTTGAACAGGTGCAGCACTTTTTAGATGATTTTCATTTCAAAACAACGATTTTTGATATTGTATTTCTCGATTACAGGGATAAGAACTTCACATCCTTGCTGAAATTAGAGATCAATCCACTTCGGCGTCAGAAAATTATTGCCGGATTGTGTGCCGACGATTACTCGGAGGGTCCTTTGCCCGATACTTTACATCATATTTCGGATATGTGGGTATTCGGCAAAAAAGAGAAAAAACAAGAGATATACATCAAGATTTCGATGGGAAGACCCGATTCGGGAACTATTTGTATCTCTTTTCATATTGCTGAAAGAAGTATGAACTATCCTTTCAAAAAAACAAAAAAATGACAAGTCCATTTACAGGCGGAGAAGCAGTTCTTCAGATTGAAGCTCGCCAATACGATTTCAGAGCTGAAAAGTTCAGTATATTCCATCATCATTACCGCTGTGTGGATACAGACCAGACATTTACCGATACGCGATTGGATGAATTGAATCTGAATCAGGTATACAATCAGTACAGGCAGAAAGAAGGCATCCCGTTTCCGGATGAAATCACCGCTTACCGCAAACAATATGATTTGGCAGCCACCAAAATGTCGCAGATACTGGGCTTTGGTGTAAATATGTACGGGCGTTACGAGTCGGGCGAAATACCCAATGTATCGAACGGCAGGTTAATAACCATCTGCAAAGACCCGGCCTTTTTTAAAGACTATTTCGAACGAAGTGCCTCTCACCAGTTTTCATCGAAAGACAAAGAGTCAATCTCCCGAAAGATTACCAAAGCTATCGAATTAAAACAACACGACAGCAAACGTAAATTAGAAGAGTATGCTGCTTTGGGAAATGTGGAAAGAGGTGTGTTCACCGGCTTTTCGGCTCCTAACCTGGATAAAGCACGGGAAATGGTTGTTTATTTTGCCGGTCTTTGCCAACCGTTTACCACCAAGATGAATAAACTTCTTTTTTATGCCGACTTTTTAAATTATAAGCGGACGGGCTATGCCATTAGCGGCATGACTTATCAGGCTATCAAGCGCGGTCCGGTACCGTTGCGCTACGATGGCTTGTACGGCAATGCATCCGATGTGGTTGAGCGGAAGGATGAGTTTTTCGCCAACGATGTGTCGGGCGAACGCTTAGTCGCAAAAAATGAATTCAATGCCACCCTGTTTAGCGACGAAGAACTAAAAACCCTCGAAAGAGTAGCCAGCCGCTTTAAGAATACGCCTACAAAAGACATAGTTTTGATAAGTCATGCCGAACCGGCCTGGATGGATAATGAAAGAGATGAAAGAGAAATTTCCTATCAATATGCATTTAATATGAAAGCATTTGAATAACGCAACCGACATTGATAATTCAGATTCTATACTCACACACAAAAAGAAATCCCGGACAATATACATTGTTCGGGATTTCTTTTTGTATAATCGGGAGCGCAACACCCCGAGTTCATTCTCTTAGAAACCTGAGTTTAGGATAAGAACCAGATAGGAAAATAGGATCAGCTTAATAATATATCTTATTTGTCAGACCTATACAAAATATAATATGTCGGTGCGCTGCACCTATGGTTTTTATGTCCGCCTAATTTCTACAAATAGTTCGGTGCTCTGCACCTTCTGAGGGACAGAGTCCCGGAATATTTGTAGCATTTAGCATTGTTTTATCGTCATTAGGTGCAGCGCACCGTAATATTCAATTACATAGTTTGAAAAATGAATCCGGGCTTATCCCGAACTCCGGTTAGAAAGTCCCCCTGGGATTTAGGGGGCTTTATTTAATTACTAAACACCAACCGGTTTCCGTCATAATCTACCACGATAGCCTGGTCGCTGTGAACGGTTCCACCAATAAGCTGTTTGGACAAATCATTGAGCACAAACTTTTGAATGGCTCGTTTCACCGGACGTGCACCAAACTGCGGATCGAAACCTTCGGCGGCTATAAAATGAATGGCAGCTTCGGTGAGTTGCAGCTGCACACCGTTTCCGGCCAGCGTCTTCTGGATCAACGACACCTGCAAACGTACAATATCTTCAATCTGCGATTGGTTGAGCGGTGCAAACATAACCAGTTCGTCAATACGGTTCAAAAACTCGGGACGAATAGTTTGTTTCAACAATTCAAACACCTGCGTTTTGGTTTTCTCTATCACCTCTTCCTGATTTTTATCGGTCATGCCTTCAAAACTTTCCTGAATAAGCGACGAACCGATATTGGAAGTCATAATAATAATGGTATTCTTGAAATTCACCAGTCGGCCTTTATTATCGGTCAACCGTCCATCATCCAGCACTTGCAGCAGCACGTTGAAAACATCGGGGTGTGCTTTTTCTATTTCATCGAACAGCACCACCGAGTAGGGTTTCCGTCGAATGGCTTCGGTTAGCTGACCACCTTCATCGTATCCCACATATCCGGGAGGCGAACCGATCAGACGCGTTACGGAGAATTTCTCCTGATATTCACTCATATCAATACGCGTCATCATGTTTTCATCGTCAAACAAATACTCAGCCAGAGCTTTTGCCAGTTCGGTTTTACCCACACCGGTTGTTCCCAAAAAGATAAACGAACCAATCGGTCGTTTCGGGTCTTGCAGCCCCGCCCTGCTCCGCCTTACGGCATCGGACACGGCAGCTATGGCTTCTTCCTGCCCAACCACACGTTTGTGCAGCTCATCTTCCAGATGCAGCAGTTTATCCTTTTCGCTCTGAAGCATTTTAGTCACCGGTATACCCGTCCAGCGACTCACAATATCGGCTATATCCTCGCTGTCCACCTCTTCTTTTATCATCGAATGAGTACCCTGAATGGTAGCCAACTTAGCCTTAAACTCAACAATCTGTTCTTCGGCAGCCTTTATTTTGCCGTAACGAATTTCCGCCACGCGCCCATAATCGCCTTCGCGTTCGGCTTTGTCGGCCTCGTACTTCAGGTTTTCAATCTCTATCTTTGTTTGCTGAATGCTGTCAATAAGCTTTTTCTCCGACGACCATTTAGCACGCATCTCGTTACCGTCTTCTTTCAGATTGGCAATTTCTTCGTTCAGCTGAGCCAGCTTACGTGTATCATTTTCGCGCTTAATTGCTTCGCGTTCAATTTCCAGTTGCTTGATGTTCCGGTCAATGATATCCAGTTCTTCAGGCACCGAGTCCACTTCCAAGCGGAGCTTGGCTGCTGCTTCATCCATCAGGTCGATGGCTTTATCGGGCAAAAACCGATCGGTAATATAACGGCTCGAAAGTTCTACCGCTGCAATGATAGCATCATCTTTAATCCGCACTTTATGGTGATTCTCATAGCGCTCTTTCAGTCCACGCAGAATGGAGATGGAACTTGGAATATCCGGTTCATCCACATTTACAATCTGAAACCTACGTTCCAGCGCTTTATCTTTCTCAAAATATTTTTGATATTCATCCAAGGTTGTTGCACCTATAGCCCGCAATTCACCACGTGCCAGTGCCGGTTTCAGAATATTAGCCGCATCCATAGCGCCTTCACCTTTACCCGCTCCCACCAGCGTATGAATTTCATCGATAAACAGAATGACTTCACCTTCGGCTTTAATCACCTCGTTCACGACCGATTTCAACCGCTCTTCAAATTCGCCTTTGTATTTGGCACCGGCAATCAGCGCACCCATATCCAACGAAAAGATCTGTTTTGATTTCAGATTCTCGGGTACATCACCCCGCACAATACGATGTGCCAGCCCTTCGGCTATAGCCGTTTTACCGGTTCCGGGTTCACCTATCAGTATCGGGTTGTTTTTAGTACGTCGACTCAGAATCTGAAGCACCCGCCGAATCTCCTCATCACGACCAATCACCGGATCAAGTTTTCCGGCACGCGCTTGTTCGTTCAGGTTGATGGCATATTTGTTCAGTGCATTATAACTTTCTTCGGCCGAAGCAGAATCGGCTTTCGCACCTTTTCGTAATTCGGTAATGGCTGCCTGCAACGCACTTTCAGAGATTCCGGCATCTTTCAGCACTTTCGTCAGGCTGTTTTTCTCGGCCACCAGAGCCAGTAAAATATACTCCAGCGACACAAACTGATCGCCGGCTTTGGAGGACAGCTCTGTGGCTTTTTGCAATACCGCATTCGCTTCTCTACCCAGATAAGGTTCACCACCCGTCACACGCGGAAAGCCATCTACCATACTATCCACCACTGCTTCCAGCGTGGGGATATTGACTCCCAGTTTCCCAAAAAGAAACTGTGTAACATCGCCACCTTTAACCATCAGTGCTTTGAGTAAATGAGGAGTCTCCATCACTTGCTGCCCTTTGGACTGCACCATATCAATAGCCTGCTGAATGGCTTCCTGCGACTTAATTGTAAAATTATTAAAGTTCATAGTTATATATTATTTGATATTTCAATAAAGGATGAATAAATCATTGACTTTAGGTACCTATCATCGGGCTACTTCACTCAAATTTCCTACCAACGACATTATTCGGAAAGATTGTCATTAAACAAAAGAATTGACCTGATAAACAAGACATTATTTCAGCAGTTATGAAACTTTGACAGTCTTTATGCATTTGCAGGATAGCAGTTCCTATTTTTTTTCATAGAATACAATGTCTTTTTTGATACTTTTCATTCTATTATTCACAAAAAAAACTAACTTTGTCGCTCCTAGTAAGGAAATCAGATAACCAATTTTTAATAAATGATCTAATATGAGTAACACTAAAAGAGTCTATACTTTTGGCAACGGACAAGCCGAAGGTAAAGCAGACATGAAAAATTTGCTCGGAGGAAAAGGAGCAAATCTTGCTGAAATGAATTTAATTGGAGTACCGGTACCTCCTGGATTCACTATCACCACTGATGTTTGTACCGAATATTATGCATTGGGGAAAGATAAGGTGGTAGAACTTTTGCGACCGGAAGTTGAAAAAGCTATCACCGGAGTTGAGAAGTTGATGAATTCCAGGTTTGGAGACGTTGAAAACCCTCTTCTGGTTTCCGTCCGTTCGGGAGCCAGAGCTTCTATGCCGGGCATGATGGACACCATTTTGAATCTGGGACTAAACGATGCTGTAGTTGAAGGCTTGATACGCAAAACCGGAAACGCACGCTTTGCCTGGGATTCATACCGTCGATTTGTACAAATGTATGGTGACGTGGTGTTAGGCATGAAACCTGCCAATAAAAATGACATTGATCCTTTTGAAAATATAATTGAGCAAGTAAAAAAAGCCAGAGATATTAAACTGGATACACAGCTCACAGTAGATGATTTAAAAGAACTGGTTCTCAAATTCAAAGCTGCAGTATTAAAACGCACCGGAAAGAATTTCCCGGACTCTGTTTACGAACAACTTTGGGGAGCCATTTGCTCCGTATTTGATTCATGGATGAACGACCGTGCTATTCTTTACCGGAAAATGGAAGGAATTCCAGCCGAATGGGGAACCGCAGTAAGCGTACAATCCATGGTATTCGGCAATATGGGCGACACCTCGGCAACCGGTGTGTGTTTTAGTCGCGATGCCGCTACCGGCGAAGACGTGTTTATCGGTGAATATCTGATTAATGCTCAGGGCGAAGATGTAGTGGCCGGAATCCGCACTCCACAGCAAATCACCAAAGCCGGATCGCAACACTGGGCTACTCTCACAGGCATTTCCGAAAAAGAGCGTTTCTCAAAATATCCATCCATGGAAGAAGCTATGCCTTCGATCTACAAAGAACTGGATGCCATCCAAACTAAGCTGGAAAACCATTATAAAGATATGCAGGACATGGAATTTACCGTACAAGAAGGTAAATTATGGTTCTTGCAAACCCGCAACGGCAAACGTACTGGAGCTGCCATGGTAAAAATAGCTATCGACATGTTCCATCAGGGGGTTATTGATGAAAAAACAGCCATTTTACGTATCGACCCCAATCGTCTGGACGAACTGCTCCACCCTGTTTTCGACAAAACAGCCATAAAAAATGCAAAACTTATCGCAAAAGGACTGGCCGCTTCGCCCGGAGCTGCTTCCGGACGTGTTGTTTTTAATGCCGATGATGCAGCCGAATGGGCAGGGAGTGGTGAAAAAGTAATTATGGTACGTGTGGAAACTTCACCTGAAGACCTCGCAGGTATGGCTGCAGCTCAGGGAATACTGACTGCACGTGGTGGTATGACATCGCACGCAGCCGTAGTGGCACGCGGCATGGGCAAGTGCTGTGTATCCGGAGCCGGATCATTAAACATTGATTATGTTGCTAAAACAATAACCGTTGATGATATTACACTGAAAGAAGGGGATTATATTTCGTTGAATGGTTCTACCGGTGATATTTTCATGGGTAAAGTAGGAACTACCGAAGCCGAACTGGATGCAGATTTTGCAGAGCTTATGAAACTGTCAGACAAATACACCCGCATGACTGTTCGAACCAATGCCGATACTCCGCATGATGCACAGGTAGCCCGGAAATTTGGTGCTACCGGCATCGGACTATGCCGCACCGAGCACATGTTCTTTGAAGGAGAAAAGATAAAAGCCATGCGCGAAATGATTCTGGCCAACGATGCTGAAGGACGCCGCATTGCGCTGGCTAAGATTTTACCTTATCAGGAAGCTGATTTTGAAGGAATCTTCAAAGTCATGGCAGGTTGTCCGGTCACTATCCGTCTGCTCGATCCACCTCTGCATGAGTTTGTTCCTCACGACGAAAAAGGTCAACAGGAAATGGCAGAAGCCATGGGTGTTTCCATCAAAGTGATTAAACAACGTGTAGAATCGTTGAAAGAGCAAAACCCGATGTTGGGTCATCGCGGCTGTCGACTGGGAAATACCTATCCGGAAATCACCGAAATGCAGACACGTGCCATTTTAGGGGCTGCTTTAATTTTGAAAGAAAAAGGCATTATAGTGCTGCCGGAAATAATGGTACCGCTTGTTGGTATTAAGTTTGAGTTTAACGAACAGGATAAAATCATTCGCGACACGGCTGCTAAGTTATTCGAAGAAAGAGGCGACAGCATTGAATTCAAAGTGGGAACAATGATTGAAATTCCAAGAGCTGCACTGACAGCCGATCGAATTGCCGAAAAAGCGGAGTTCTTTTCTTTTGGAACCAATGATTTAACCCAGATGACTTTCGGTTATTCGCGCGACGACATTGCTTCATTCTTACCTATTTATCTGGAAAAGAAAATTCTGAAGGCTGATCCATTCCAGATTCTCGATCAGATTGGTGTAGGGCAACTGATACAAATGGGTACTGAAAAAGGCCGATCCGTTCGTCCAAATCTGAAAGTGGGTATCTGCGGAGAACATGGAGGTGAACCATCATCGGTTGAGTTCTGCCATCGGGTAGGATTGAATTATGTTAGCTGTTCACCATTCCGTGTACCTATTGCACGGTTGGCAGCTGCTCAGGCCGCTCTGAAAGATTAAAGACAACCAGTCGAAAAACAAGCTATACTCCGGAATAAACAGACAATAGTTTATTCCGGAGTTTTTTTTTGATAGAGTCTTTCTCAACTCCGTAGGGTCAGAACATATCTTATATAATGTTAGCAATCGGCCTTATACTGATAGGTTGCTTTTTTTAGCCTATCCATAATGGCAATGCCAATACCTTTTTCTTCCAGTCTTTCAATAAATATTTGTTCCACTTCGTCATCATCTTCCATGCGATGGAGTGACGCAAACAAATTGGCAGCCACTTCCAGCAAATTGCAATTATCGGATGTACGAATCACCCTATTTGCATTGAATACATTGGCAGTAGCTGAATGGACAATAATTCCGGAATTTGCGGGCAATTCCGTCCGATCTGGAGTCACAAAATACAAAGGTTTCAGCGGTGAATAATGACTATTCAACAATCCCGGCGAAGTAAGCTTTATATTCTTGCCCGGTACATTCACTTTTAAACCCGGAATAGCCTTTTGCAAATCAGCAGCCGTAATAACTCCCGGGCGCAAAATGGAACAATCATCATTATCAACCGAAACAACCGTTGACTCAATGCCAACCGCACCTGCAACATCATCGCCGGCTACCAAAAAGTCAATCGGCATAGCCTGCTTTTCCACATGCTTATAACTGGTCGGACTAAGCTGTCCAAACTTATTGGCACTTGGAGCCGCCACCGGCACCCCTGCCATTCGGAGTAATTTGAGAGCTACCGGATGCGACGGCATGCGCACTGCCACCGAATCCAAACCAGAAGTCACCAAACCTGGGACCAGATCCGATTTTCGATACACAATAGTAAGCGGTCCCGGCCAGAAATGACGGGCCAATTCGTACACAAGTGGATTTATCGGTTTGGCATATAAATCATCGAGTTGAGATAAGGAGGCAATATGCACAATCAACGGATCGAATGTAGGGCGCTCTTTTGCCTCAAATATTTTTGCAACAGCAATCGGATCCAATGCATTAGCACCCAAACCATAAACGGTTTCGGTAGGAAAAGCCACAAGGCCTCCATCTTGCAAACATTCAGCAGCCTGATTTAATGCTTCTTCAGTTATTATTTTCATTTCTTACAAAAAAGTAATATCAATATTCAGCTTAACTTCAATGTTTAATCTAAAAACAGACCGCTGATTTTCGGGTACAAAAGTACTCAAAAATCAGCGGTCGTGTTTATATCAGTTTAAAAGAACTTAATCCTGCGACAGAATCTTTTCGTACTCTTCTACCGAAGCTCCATTCAAACAAGCTTCAATAATTTCACGTCCTTTCGGAGCTAAATCAGGTGTCAGGTAGCTTTGAAGTTCTTCTCTGAAAAAGTTATATAATTTCTCAGCCCCGGCATCGTAGCCTTCTTTTCCAACTTCTGCTTGTTTATGCACCTGAAGGAAACGCGAAGGTATTTTTGCACCTTCAATAGTCAGGAAATTCAGCTCGTAACCCAACAGCGGACAACGTGCAGCCTGATATTGATCTTTACGTAAACGTGCATTTCCACGACGAGTCATATACTCACGCATGATCAATTGAGGTTTAAAACCGACTTTCCATACACCTACATATTGATTCGGAACCAACGTAAACAGCGTTTCCGGCGTATTTACAATTTGCTCCAAGAGCATATTGGCATGATGTACTTTTTTCCCTGTTGCAAAAGGCCAGTACGAACCAACTCCTTCAGAGCCCATGCCTGTACCACCACCAGTAATACTTGGATTAGCATGACCACGAGGTGAAACCAGACGCCACAACCAGGCCAATGCAGGTGGTAATAAATGGAACAAACCGATTATTCCATAATTAGGAGTTTCCAACGAACTTGGAGGACAACGTACACCAAAACTACGAATATCAATTGAGACCGGAGTTCCGATTACATTTGGAACAATATCACGGGGTAAAACCACACGTGGGTTCGGGCAACGTTTACCCGGAGCATCTTCAATATGATTCCAAATCAAGGCAGTTCCTCCCGGATGTGTATCAATATTAAAGAACATCAAAGGTTTGGATGGGTTGATAGTTACTTTTTCCAAAAACGGATCATCACCATACTCGTTCACACTATCCACACGGATGAACCACGAATTTTCAGCATCCAACACTGTTAGTTTTCCATTATTTTTTTGAATACTAGGATGGCACAAAGCCATATCGTCAGTAACAGGATTAAAAGTAGAAAGAATTGGTAAGCTGATTAAGCGGCGTTCACCACTAATCGTATTTTCGCCGATCAATACTTGCCCGTTTGGTTCACGTACAATGTGTTGATGCATCTCACTCTTTCCACCACCACTTGCACCTTCGTGCATAAAAGTAGTTATATTGTCATATGGACTTACAGCCTGAACTGTAGAACAGTGTGCTGTAATCCAGCCTTCTTTTTCCCCTTTGGTAAGTAATGCTCCGTACAATCCTTTTTTGGCACTCGGTCCCGGATAAAGATTATAAGCAAAAATATCGTGACGAGAATTGGTGCGGCTATGTACCACAATTTGTTTTCCGTCGAAATGAGTATGCCGAAATGTCGGTGCAATATAAATTGCCGAATCAATCGTAAATTCTTCAGTCAGTTCTTCAACCGGAACCAGTACCTGCAACATAGCCAGTCCCATTGCAAAAAAGCCTGCATTGAGAGGACAAATAGCAATACCACCTACGCCTATATTTTCACGACCGGCAAAATAGAAAAACACAGCCAGATCCTGCGATTTTAGCCAATCAAAAGTCTCGGCTTTCAGAGGAGCAAAATCATAGCCAAATTTATCCTTAAATAATGGTTTATCTGTTGGTTTATCATCAGCAATAAGCATGGTATCCGGGTCACGACGACGCATATAGGGTTCGGTATAGTTTGCCGAGATGCCATTAGTTACTTTATGCACAATTGCTTCGGTGAAAACACCTTTTCCCGGAATATCATAATTCACTTCATACGAAGTATTTCCTTTACCACCTACCGCAGCATCTTGTAACTCTTCAATCGTATTAAACACTGTATAACTTACACAATTGTCTAAGACATCTCTTACGTCATGAGGGAGCGTAATACCCTTTTTCTTCACAATCTCTTCTAATTGACTCATGATAACTTATTTGCAATTTATTCCTAATGAAAAACTAACACTTTTATTTTTGAAACACAAAGGTAATCAATTCTTTCTTTATTAATAAAGTATTACTTCATTAATTTGATATTTATTTCAACGATTTGAACTTGGAAATACACACAAGATTTCACTTATCCCTGAATTCAGATTTTCAAATCTAAAATTTCTTCTTGTATTGAAATAAATGCTATCACCTGCCTGAATGACATAGCTCTTATTATCAATTTCAAATTGAATCTCACCTATCAACACAAAGCCATACATATATCCCTGAAATGTTTTAAACAGATCGACACTATCAGACCCTTCGGAAAATCGTACTAAAAATGGATCAACCTGTTTATTCAGATCATGTTGAGAAATGAGATACATTTCGGCACCTAGGTCATTCTGACAAATTCTAAGGTATTCATCTTTTCGAAAAACAGGATTGTTTAGTGCAGCTTCATTTTCGCCGATCAACTCACCTACTGTAGTTTGAAGATTATCGGCTATTAGTTTCAGGGTAATTATCGACGGGAAAGATTTTGCCTTTTCAATTTGCGAAAGCGCACTTGAACTGATCCCAACCTTTCTCGCCAAATCATTTAGCTGCATTGATTGTTGTTCGCGTTTACGTTTTATTCGCTCTCCTATTCGTTCCATAAATTACAAGACTAAATTTCCTGCAAAGATAAGAACAGTTTAATATATTAAGCAGCACTTAATCAAGAAAAATATCTATTTTTTCTTTTGTCCTCTGGTTTGAGGCTTTTTATATTTAATTTTCATTGCTGCAGCACGACGGACTTTCATGTTTACTTTTTTGTTTTTATCTTTCTTCTCATGAAAAGCTTCACCGCCTTCTTCCTTCTTCGGAATCTGAACCAAGGTATTTTTCATTGCTACTTTGGGCAACTCATCTTCAGTCAACTCAGAAGAGACCACCACATCTGCCGGCATAGCAGTCATTGGAATCTTACGATTCATCAAGGCTTCAATTGCCTCACGGCTTTCCTTATCGGCTTTGGTGATAAACGTAAGTGCAACTCCCTTTTTATCGGCACGCCCGGTACGCCCGATGCGGTGCATATAATTCTCCGGCACTTCAGGCACATCAAAATTCACTACGTGCGATACATCCGAAATATCCAATCCACGAGCCACAATATCGGTAGCAATCAACACGCGATACTCGCTTTCTTTGAAACCACGCATAGACTCAAAACGATTGTTCTGGCTTTTATTGGAGTGAATCAAACCAAACTGACCCGGAAACTTCGAAGCAATTTCGTCATACAAAGCATCGGCAAGTTTTTTAGTAGAAGTGAAAACCAACACTTTTGAAAATTCAGGTTGATTATTCAGCAGAAACTCCAACATATTTACTTTGGTATAAAAGTTGGGAATGCGGAATCCTATTTGTTTAATATTTTCGAGCGGTGTTCCGGTTGGAGCAGCCTCTATTTCGAGCGGTTCAACAAAAAAGTCATGAACCAGATCTTTCAATTCTTCAGAGATAGTTGCAGAGAACATCAGATTCTGACGTTTTGTTGGCAGCAAATCAATAATGCGAACCAACTGCGGGCGAAAACCGAGATTCAGCATTTCATCCACCTCATCGATAATAAAACGTTTGATGGATTTCAGTTTCAGACTTCCATTCAACGTCAAATCCAGCAAACGACCGGGAGTTGCTACCAATACATCCAGACCAGCTACAACTAAAGGTGTCTGGCGAATCATATTCACCCCACCATACACACCTGCAACCCGAACATTCATATAAGCAGTCAGCTTTTCTACTTGCTCAACGACCTGAATAACGAGTTCGCGGGTAGGAACAACCACCAATATTTGCGGATGTTTTTCTTTTGTAAACTTCCACTGACGAAGACAGGGAAGAAGATAAGCAATCGTTTTACCGGTTCCGGTTTGTGCTATACCCACCATATCGCGACCAGACATAACAACCGGATAGGCTTTTCCCTGGATAGTAGTTGGTTGTGTCAATCCTAAATCGGCAAGGGCATTTAATAATGGGGTACTTATATTTAAGTCAGTAAAAGTCATATTAATTCAAAATGCATAATTCATAATTCACAATTAATTAAGTGCAAAGATACTCTAAATGTATCAGACTCTGAAATTCGAATTCAGACTATGAACTATAAGTTATGAATTATGAGTTATGAACTATGAATTATGAACTATGAATTGTGAACTATGAGTTATGAATTATGAATTGTGAATTGTGAACTATAAACTGATTAAGGTGCCAACCTGGATAGCTCCCATATACCAGACTTTTTAGAAAACAGTAAACGGTCGTGTAAGCGATTGGCACGCCCTTGCCAGAATTCTATAGACGTGGGCTTTATGGCATACCCACCCCAATGTGCTGGCTTTGGAACGTCGTTGCCAAACTTTTGCTGATAATACTGAAATTGTTTTTCCAGAAAATCGGAAGAATGAATGCGCTGACTTTGCGGCGATGCCCAGGCGCCCAGTTGACTATCAATAGGTCGGGATTTAAAATAAGAAGTGGACTGCACTTCGCTTATTTTCTCAACCACACCTTCAACCCGCACCTGCCGCTCCAGCGCCGACCAAAAGAAGACCAACGAAACCCTATTATTTTGAGCCATTTGTTGCGCTTTATGCCCTTCGTAGTTAGTATAAAACACAAAACTGTCATCCAAAAGCTCTTTAAGCAGAACCACCCTGGAGTGCGGTTGCTCCTGCTCATCAACCGTAGAAAGAATCATGGCAGTAGGTTCCGGCTGATCACTGTCGAGCACCTCCTGCATCCAAAGCCTAAACTGATCAATCGGATCGGGGAGCACACTCTGCTCGTCCAGGGCTGAAAATAAATACTGTTTACGTATATCGCGAAGCATATCCTGAATTTAAATTATTTCTTTTATTCTGTAATTACTGCGTACTAAAACAAAACAGATTTGAATTGGTTTAAGTGCGTGATTAAAAACTGATAAATTTACAGAGCTTTTGCCTACTAAATATCAGTTATTCCATTGAAAAGTTTCAAGTTGACACCAATTATAAAAAGCCGATATTTGTTGATATATTTTCGCTGATTATTAGCCATTTTACAAAAGAATAAAGTACTTTTGGGCACAAAATAAAAAAAAACATTGACTGTTATGAAAGACTTGCTGCAAGCCCGTCACATAGGCGTTTCAGAACAAGACGAAGCATATATGCTTCAAACCATTGGCGTAAAGAGTCTCGATGAATTAATCGACCAAACTATTCCGGCATCTATCCGACTGGAAGAAGCAATCGAATTGCCCGACCCCCTTACCGAACGGCAATATGCCGAACACATTGCGGAAATAGCGTCAAAGAACAAACTTTACACCTCCTACATCGGACAAGGTTGGTACGACACTTGTACACCCGCCGTTATTCTGCGTAATATTTTCGAGAACCCATCGTGGTACACTTCCTACACACCTTATCAGGCGGAAGTTTCGCAGGGACGACTGGAGGCTTTGCTGAATTTTCAGACAGCCGTGTGCGATTTCACGGGCATGCCGCTTGCCAACGCTTCCCTGCTTGACGAAGCAACAGCCGGAGCCGAAGCTGCTACAATGATGATGAATCTTCGCAGCCGCGAACAGGCAAAAAACAATGTGAACGTGCTTTTTGTAGATGAAAACATTTTCCCATCCATTATGGCCGTGCTAAAAACCCGCACGGAGGCACAAGGCATTGTGATGGAGATTGGCGATTATGCCAGCTATAAATTTTCAGATAAAACCTTCGGGGCTATCATCCAATACCCCAATGCAAACGGAAGCGTTGAAAACTACGCCGACTTTGTGGCACAAGCCCATGCAGCCGGAGCCAAAGTGGCTGTGGCGGCCGACATTCTGAGTCTTGCTCTGCTAACACCTCCGGGAGAATGGGGAGCCGACATCGTTTTCGGATCAACTCAACGTTGGGGAATACCTATGGGATTTGGCGGACCATCGGCAGCTTATTTTGCCACCCGCGAAGAATTTAAACGCGACATGCCGGGACGTATCATTGGCATAAGCAAAGATGCGAATGGCAAAACGGCTTTGCGTATGGCATTACAAACCCGCGAACAACACATTAAACGCGAAAAAGCCACTTCGAATATTTGTACTGCACAGGCGTTGCTGGCTTCTATGGCAGGTATGTACACCGTGTACCATGGTGCTGAAGGAATCAAAGCCATTGCAAAACGGATTCACGCAAGCGCTACCTATATCAACGAAATACTTCCGGTTTACGGATACAAACAAGAAAACGAAAGCTTCTTCGACACACTCAAAATCAGTTTACCTACAGGCCTTAGCGTTGAACAGTTCAAAGCCCTAGCGTTGGAATACGAAGTGAACTTCCGCTATTTTGAAACTGGAGAAATAGGTCTCAGTTTTGACGAAACTACCGATATTGATGACGTAAATACATTGATCGAGATATTGGCTACAGCCGTTGACAACGTTGCCGTATACGCCGAAGAAGATGATTTGGAAGATCTGAAATCGTACGACGAAAGTCTGGAACGTACATCAGCTTATCTGACCAACGAAGTTTTCAACAGCTACCACAGCGAAACAGAAATGATGCGTTACATCAAAAAGCTGGAACGCCGCGATATATCTTTGACTCACTCGATGATTTCGTTGGGGTCGTGCACCATGAAGCTTAATGCTGCTTCGGAAATGCTACCAATGAGTCGTGCTGAGTTTGGGGCTATGCACCCATTGGCACCGACTGACCAAACTGAAGGATACAACGAGATGATTTCGGAGTTGGAAAAATACCTGATCTCCATCACAGGTTTTGCAGCTTGCAGCTTGCAACCTAACTCGGGCGCTGCGGGTGAATATGCCGGACTGATGACCATCCGCGCTTACTTCAAAGCAAAAGGAGAAACGCAACGTAACACGGTGCTGATCCCCGCATCGGCACACGGAACCAACCCCGCATCGGCACATCAGGCCGGATTTGAAATTGTGGTGGTGGAATGCGACGAAGGTGGTAATACCGATTTGAACGACTGGAACGAAAAAGCCACAGCCTACAAAGATACCCTGGCAGGATGTATGATTACGTATCCATCTACCCACGGTATTTTCGAAGCAGCCATCAAAGAGATGTGCGAAACAATCCACAAAAACGGCGGACAGGTTTATCTGGACGGTGCCAACATGAATGCACAGGTAGGGCTGACCAACCCCGGAACCATTGGAGCCGACGTATGTCACCTGAATCTGCACAAAACATTTGCCATCCCTCACGGTGGTGGTGGTCCGGGCGTAGGACCTATCTGTGTGGCCGAACATCTGGCTGAGTTTTTACCTAGTAAAACCTACGGAGCTAACACCGTATCGGCTGCACCTTATGGTAGCGCCAGCGTAACGGCTATTACCTACGGTTACATTCGCATGATGGGCGAAGCCGGACTAACCCGCGCAACTAAAATTGCGATACTAAATGCCAACTACCTGGCTGCACGACTGAAAGACAGCTACGGAGTGCTATACACCGGCGAAAACGGACGTGTGGGTCATGAGTTAATCCTCGAAGCGCGTAACTTCAAAGCCACATCGGGCGTAACTGAAACTGACATTTCGAAACGACTGATGGATTACGGCTTCCACGCTCCTACCCTATCGTTCCCTGTACACGGAACGCTGATGGTAGAGCCTACCGAAAGCGAATCGTTGGCCGAACTAGACCGCTTTGCAGATGCTATGTTGCAGATTTTTGCTGAAATAAAAGAAGTAGAAAACGGAACGGCCGATGCTGCCGACAATGTGTTGCTAAACGCTCCGCACCCCGAATATTCGATTATTTCGGACGAATGGAATCACCCATACAGTCGTGCAAAAGCTGCATACCCTACAGAATGGGTAGCCGAAAATAAGTTCTGGACCAATGTAGCCCGCATCGACAATGGCTATGGCGACCGAAATTTGGTTTGCACTTGTCAGGCTTGGGAGTAATGAGACGAAAGAGTAAAGAACAAAGAGTAAAGAACAAAGAGCAAAGAACAAAGAGCAAAGATTAAAGACAAAAGATTTATTGACTCAAGACTATAGAAAAAAGAAACCCTGCTTTGTATAAACAGAGCAGGGTTTTTTGTATCTAAGAAAAACATATCAACAACCAAAATTCGGGAAAAGTAACAAAAACAAAATTCCTCCTCAATGCACAGGCAAAGAGGAGGAAAATTATAAATCAAATACAACTGCCATTATTTGGTGGTGTCATCCGCAGGAGCGTCTTTCTTTTTGGCACCTTCCTGCTGAGCCATAGTGTTTTTTATATTGTCAATTTTGACGTTGAGCTGAGAAATAAATTCTTTTAAACCGGCTTCGCCTTTCAGAATTACCGAAGCATTGACCCGATCGACCATTGAAATATAAATCGGGTCGACTGCCAAGCGTGCATCATGCACATTCCCCTCGGGACGGGCAGCTTCTTCGACATCGCGCTGATTAACGAGGTGGATGGCTTCAGTATTAGTTTCAAACACCTTAAGTACCCACTCTGCTGCCGATATTTTGGCTACAGCAGCTACAGACTCCGGCTGTTGGAGCTCAGTACACAATTCACCAAAGTCCGTAATTTTTTCAGTTTTAGTTTTACCGAGGATGTTGCTATATTTATTCGTCAACCTTTCCAACTTTTTAGCAGCCTCCACCACCGTAGGGTCAAAATGATCCAGTCCGTTATCAATTAATTTCAGAAAAGCTTTATAATACTTTTCGCGCAATATGATCAAACCATTGATTGTCTGAGTTAACGGACTACCCTGCTCAGCCTTTACAGCCACCTGCTCAACAGCTATGGCCTGTTGCAGACCCGGAAGTAAAGCTTCCAGATCGAGCTTTTTGGGGTCATGTTCCAACACCAACCGAGCGAACTCGGTCATCAAAAACAAATGTTGCGAGCTTCTCAATCGAGATAGCGGCGCGCTGCTAATTTTCATCATAGATTTACTAAAATTGATTGTTTATAAATAAGTAGTTACGAGTTACATATTACAAGTTACAAGTAAATATTTTGAAGCCCATAAAAGATGATATCTATCGATATTATTTATAGGTAACAAAGCCGATATTCATAAAAAAAAAGAAAACTCATCAAATCAATTCATCAATCACCAATTGAAAGTTAGCCATTTGCCCGGAAAGAAGACTCAATGTAGCCCTACAGTAGCATGATTCCATTAACAATGCTATGCCTGTAGCCCTACAACGGCATGATCGCACTAGGAATACACTGCTTGTAGCCCTACAGCGCCATGATTTCATTAAGAATATACCGGATGTAGCCCTACAGCGGCATAATTCCAGTTCCAATACTCACGATGTAGCCCTACAGCGGTTCAATTTTGTTTTCAACACCGTCCATGTAGACCTACAGCGACATTTTTTCTGAAAAAACATATTGAAAATCCATTGAAACAAGAGTTGAATAGTACAGCAATATACACAGCCTGCTATTTTCAGGGCCGTTTAATATGCTATAGCCATTTAAACCTCAATTGATTGTGCAAATATAAAAAAGTATTTTGAAATTTCGCAACAAAATCAAAAAAAAAGTAGTATAAAGGATAAAAAAGAACAGAAAATTACCCGTTTTCAATACCAACAATTATGGCACACCGGATTTTTGGTCAGATTATAGGTAAGTATGATTTCGTTGGTACCAACTGACTTATTATTAATACCCGTGAGGTTATAATCGTAACTGTACGACAGATGAATGGATTTGCTTAGGTCAAACCCAACGATAAGCCCCACCTCGGTACCGGTGCGCACAAAAAGACCCACATCAAACAAGTCGGGAGTTTCTTCGAGCCCCGACCGCTGACTGACTTTGAAATAGCCGGTTAAATTCAGTTCGGCCTGATACATATTGGAATACTGGATTCCGCATAAGCCAAATCCCAGATTGAGCACATAGTTGGACATCTGCCTGTATCTACCGTATATAAAATTGGTATTAGTTTGGTATTTATGGCTATTATCAAACACCGAGAATAGATTAAGGCTAGATACACCCAGCCGAAATGATTTGTTGGTCAACTCTATCCCAATATCCGAATTAAAATTACTTTCGGTCAACAAATTTTCATAGGCAGTGGGATCGTTACTATCAGACAGTTTGACTTTTGACATATCATAGCTCAAATTCTGATAGTTCAGTCCCACTCCCAGATGCAACTGCCAGTCTTGCTCCATCTTCAACGCATAGGCATAAGTCAAATCCACATTGGTCACCGAAGTATATCCTACTTTATCTTGAATGGCAATCAGCCCAAGCTGCGTATTCAGGTTATCGATGTATGTACTTCCGGAAGCAAAAAATGTCATCGGAGAGCCATTCACACCCAGCCATTGTTTGCGCGTAGCCATGCTAAACACCGCTTCATATTTATCATAGATAAACGCAGGGTTTATATATTGAGCACTTCCCCAATAATTATTCAACCGAATATTCGACTGAGCAAGCATCAGCAAACTCATCAAATTCAATGCTATTATAAAAATGAATCGTATCATTATCACCTTAGCTTTACCGGACAACCATCAGGTATCCTTCGCGTGTTTTGGTTTCAGCCTCAAACGTATAATATAAAACATAAAAATACGTGTCCTTTGCCACCGGTTTATTGTTATAAATACCAGCCCATCCGTCCGTCCCGTCATACAACTTAATACCATTCCGGTTAAATATTTGCACATGCCAGCCTTTCATAAATGAATCATTATGTCCGTCGCCGTTGGGGGTAATGGTATTGGGAATTTCAACCACTGTAATATCGGTAACCACCGTACTGTCGCAACCCGCTGTGGTTTTCATTACATCGGTATACGTACCTGTTTCCGTGTATTCATGTCCGTTTATACGATATGAATCGCCCGACATAAGTAAGACATTATTATGCATATTGAAAACGGAGTTAACTGTCAGATCGAGCGTCACAACACTATCGCAGCCACTCAGATTTACTAAATGATTTACGTATGTTCCTCCAACAGTATAAACGCTGTTGCCCACATAGTAAGAATCACCATTACAAATTGACGAAGTCACCTTAGCGCTGGTAGGAAGATTAACCGTCAGCTTCAATGTTGCCGCACTATCACATCCCACAGCATTCACCAAATGTGCCACATAAGTACCCGTTACATTGTAAGTCACTCCATTAAATCGATAGGTATCGCCTTTACAAATTGACGCTATAGTAGTAGAAGCAGTTGGTTGCTTTACCTTCAAACTAAAAGTAATAATACTATCGCAGCCCGCAGCATTGATCAGATTTTGAGTATAAACACCCGATGATTTATAAATAACACCATTAAAAGGATAGGCATCGCCCTGACAAATTTCGGCTTTCACCGTAGAATAGGTCGACTGCTTTACCGTCAGATTAAGCGTAGCCACGCTGTCGCAACCAGCCACGTTTTTTATTGTTGCCGCCTGAGTTCCGGCCGCATTAAACGTCACCCCATGCCAATCGTAAGGCAACAGACTTGAACAAATAGTTTTATTAGTTACAGAGCTGGTGGGTTGATTAATCTTTAAAATCAAGGTGGCTACACTATCGCAGCCCACACTATTGGTGAGATGAGCCGTATAGGTGCCCGCCGCCGCATAACTTACGCCATTAAACAAATAAGTCTCACCCGGACACACCGCAGCGCGGGTAGTGGAGGATGTTGGCAAAAGGTCTTTTAAAATTAAAGTAGCAATACTGTCGCAGCCCTGAGCATTGATTAGGTGCGCCGTATACGTTCCGGAAGTAGTATAAGTCACCCCATTAAAAGTGTAAGAAGCCCCCGGGCAAATGCCGGCACGGGTGGTAGAAGTTGTGGTTTGTTTTACCGTCAGTACCAAGGTAGCCGTACTATCGCAGCCCACAGCATTGACCAAATGCTTGGCATAAGTTCCGGAAATATTATAAGCAACTCCATTAAAAGTATATGATTCGCCCTGACAAATAGAAACAGGTGTTGTGGATGTCGTAGGGAGTTTCACCGTCAGATTCAGGGTGGCTGTGCTATCGCAGCCCGCCTTATTGATCAAATGTTTCACGTAAGTTCCGGCCGTATTATACACCACCCCTCCAAACGAATAAGATTCACCCCGGCATATCGCCACATTGGTAGTAGATGAAGTAGGCACCTTTATTGTCAGCTTCAGCGTAGCAGTACTATCGCAACCCGCAGCATTAATCAGATGTTTTACGTACGTGCCCGAAGTACCATACGCCACACCGTTGAAAGTATATAAATATCCCTGACAAAGCGAGGCGGTAGTAATTGACGAAGTAGGCACATTTACCTTCAGGTTCAGTGTGGCGGTACTATCACAGCCGACCTTATTCGTCAAATGGGCAGTATAAACACCTGTAGAAGTATATACTGTCCCATTAAAAGTATATGAATCGCCCGCACGAATAGCAGCCGAAGTGGTAGAACTTGTAGGCTGCTTGATACTCAGATTGAGCATAGCCGTACTGTCGCAACCCGCCTTATTCAGAAAATGATTGGTATAGGTTCCTGCTGCCGAATAATCCACCCCGTTGAAATGGTATAATCCGCCCGGGCAAATAGCCGCAACGGTAACCGAATTTGTGGGTTGCTTCAGAGTCAGATTCAGCGTAACCGTACTGTCGCAACCGGCTTTATTAATCAGGTGGGCAATGTAAGTACCGGCAGTTGTATAGTTTGCACCATTAAAAAGATAGGCTTCGCCCACACAAATGGCGGTATCTATGGTGAAAGTAGTGGGTTGTTTTATTGCCAGATTCAGCGTGGCTATACTATCGCACCCGGCCTTATTGGTCAGAAGCGCGGTATAGGTCCCGGCGGTAGTATAACTTGTACCATTAAAAAGATACGAACTTCCCGCACAAACAGCCGCATCAGTCGTAGAACCCGTTGGCACTTTCATACTCAGATTCAGCGTAGCCACACTGTCGCAACCGGCTTTATTAGTCAGAAGGGCGGTATAGGTCCCGGCGGTAGTATAGGTAGTACCATTAAATAAATAAGACTCACCCGGGCAAATAGCAGCCGCAGTACTCGAAGTCGTTGCTAGTTTCTTAGTCAGAATAAGCGTTGCCACACTATCGCACCCTATAGAATTAGTCAAATGCTTCGTGTAAGTCCCCGGATTATTACAAGTGATGCCATTCCACACATAGGGAAATGCCGAAGGACAAATAGCCATATCGGTACTTGAAGTATAGGGTCCTACCGTAACTGTGACCGTATTGGTACTGGGACAGACCTCAAGATAGCTGATGTCATCCAGAGCAAAATCATTTCCATCTTTTATTATATTTTGATTTACAATACTGATATCAGCAGTTGTCGCCGATTCGGAATGCCAGATTGCATAAAACTTATACCAATGATTAGTAACTCCGGGCGAGGTAAACGGAGTACCAAGCAATTTTCCATTAATGCTAAATTGCAATATCGGAGGGTTGGAAGATGTAACAGGAGTAACATACGCATAAAACGCATAATCCTTGTTTGGCTTAACGGTGATTGTCTGTCCCCAAACCTGTGAGTTTGGAGTAGGATCACCATTTACAACAAGCATATTCTTTGTACCTGTAGTATGATCATAATAGTTGACAAATGCATAATGAAGCTGATGTGGATTAGTCAGTATAGCATAGTATCCTTCGGGTGTTAAATCCGTGGTAGTATATTTATAGGCAGTAGTAAAACCGGTATTTCCCGATTCGAAGTCTCCGTTCAAAATCAGATTGGGAAGAATTTCAGAATAGCCCGTAACAGTATATGTAGTATTAACTGAAACATTTGCAACAGGATTAGCAATAGTTGAGTCACTTAATCCGGCAGAAGGTGACCAAATATAATAACCAGCGCCAGAAGCATTTAATTGTACATTGGTGTCTGGACAGGTTCTTACATTAGAGGTAGTAATTGGGCACAACGATTGGCTCAATAATAAATCAGGAATCAGGAAGAATAATATCAACACTACAGAAGTAGTAAACGACCAAAACTTCATGCTGCTGTAGGGTGGTTTACGACAGTAAATGGAAATCCTAAAAGCACAAGCACAACATCATTTTTCAGTAGATTGATTCCAACCATAACACTACAAAACAACATATTAGATAACAAATACTTTGAAACACCTATTATTTCAGATAAAACAAGAATATAAAACCAGATGCTTACAAGTGAGGGAACCGCCGACGAAAATTATCACCTCATTTCTATCCGAAAGCTCACGATTATTGAACTCTCAAAATCAGAGACACAAACTTTCAGTCGACAGCAACCAAACAAATGGGACTCTCACTGCTTTGTGCTTGCAAAGATAAATAAATAAAGTTAAACTCAGCGCCGGATTAAAGAAAAAAATGCCACTTACATAGCAAATAAAATGGCAAAATCAGATTGTAAATTAAAAAAGTGTTTTTGCGTTTCAATTTCCTGTCAAATTGGGCTGCAGAAAAAAACAAGCCTGCAAAAAGAGAAACAAAAATCAATACCAACAATTATGGCACATCGGCTTTCTTGAGAGGTTATAAGTAATCATAAGCTCGTTAGTTCCGATAGAGCTTCGCCGGATATTACTTACATTGTAATCGTAACTGTATGACAAATGTATTGATTCGTTTACGTCAAATCCCAGAATCACCCCCACCTCACTTTTAGTCCGGCAAAATAAGCCCACATCAAATAAATCTGGAGTATCCGTCAGACCCGATCGCTGACCGATTTTAAAGTAACCGGTCACATTAAATTCGGCCTGATACATATTGGAATATTGAATTCCACACACTCCGAACCCCATGTTAAGCATATTGTTAGAATTTTGCCGATATCGGGCATACAAGAAGTTTGTATTGGTTTGATATTTATGATCTGTTGAAAAAACAGAAAATACATTTTGGCTGGAAGCCCCCAAACGAAAGGATTTATTGGTTACTTCCACACCAATATCCGAATTAAAGTTATCTGTCGACAAGAGGTTTTGATATGCCGTCGGGTCATAGTCGGACGACAGACTCACCTTCGAGATATCATAGCTTAAACTCTGATAGTTCAAGCCCAAACCCAAATGCAATTGCCATTCTTCATTCAGCTTAATAGCATAAGCATAGGTAAAATCAAGATTCGTTATTGAGGTATATCCTATCTTATCTTGAACGGCAATTAATCCAAGTTGCGTATTCAAATTATCAATATACGTACTTCCGGAAGCAAAAAATGTCATCGGAGAGCCCGCCACGCCAATCCATTGTTTACGCGCTGCCATGCTAAACACAGCCTGATACTTGTCATAAATAGCAGCAGGATTAATATAATGAGCATTTCCCCAATAATTATTCAGTCGAATGTTTGACTGAGCAATTATCAGCAAGCTGATTAAATTAAACGCAACTATAAAAACAGATCGTTTCATAAATTTATCTTATCGAATGACCATTAAGTACCCCTCTTTCGTTTTCATCCCCGATTCGGTAGGATAAAACAAAACATAAAAATAGGTATCCTTTGAAACCGGCTTATTATTGTAATTTCCATCCCAACCGCTATCTCCATCATAAAGCATAATTCCGTTTCTATTATAAATCTGGACACGCCAGCCTTTCATGAATGTATCATTATACCCGTCACCATTAGGAGTAATGGTATTAGGTACCTTAATAAATGAAAGCTCGGTAACGACCGTACTATCGCAGCCATTTTCATTTTTAAGATTATCAGTATATACTCCTTCTTTGTCATACGCATGACCATTTATTGTGTAACTTTCACCTGAAAAAATTTGTATTTTTTGGGTAATTGTTTGCGGATAAGTTACGGACAGATTCAAGGTTACCGTCACGTCCTGCCCTAACACATTGGTCATTATTTTAGTAAAGGTTCCTGCATTGTAATACAGAGTTGCATTCCATGTATAAGGTAAATCGGATACACAAACAGAAGCATTTGTAACTGCAGATGTTGATAAATTCACTTTTAAAATCAACTTAGCAATGCTATCGCAACCCATTGAATTCAGATACTTATCGGGTGCAGTATAAGTTCCCGATTCAGTTAAAGCCAGTTTATTCCAGACATAAGGTAATTCGAGAGAACTAACAGATCCTTTTGATATAGAACTTGACGGTGATACAACCGTCAACTCCAGCGTCGCAACACTATCACACCCCGAGGCGCTGATAAATTGAGCCGTATAAGTTCCCGAATCATAATACAGTTTCCTGTTCCACACATAAGGCAGTAACGAAGAGCACACATACACCGTAGTGGTTGAAGTTAACGGAGTTTTAACATGTAATATCAGGTTAGCAATACTATCACAACCGTTGGCACTGGTTAACCGGATGGCGTAGTTACCGGCTGCCGGATACGAGATTCCATTCCACATAAAAGGTAGAGCTGAAGGGCAGGTAGTCATTTCAGTTGTCGAACTAGCCGTTTTATTGACCATCAGTTTAAGCGTAGCCACACTATCACAACCAACAGCATTAATTAATCTCGCATTATAAGTTCCGGCAGCAGTACAGGTTAATCCGTTCCAAACAATGGGTAAATCCTGCTCACAAATGGTTTTACTGCTAAAAGAAGTCGTTGGCAATTTCACCATCAAGTTCAAAGTCGCTACACTATCGCAACCCACAACATTCAATAAGTGTTTTACATAAGTACCGGTGGCGGCATAAGAGCTCCCATTAAACAGATAAGAATCACCCTGACAAATGGAACCATTTGTAGATGAAGCTGTAGGTAGTTTGATTGATAAATTAAGCGTAGCAACACTATCACAACCAACTTTATTGGTCAGATGAGCGACATAAGTGCCTGCAACAGTATAAGAAATTCCATTAAACAAATAAGAATCGCCTTGACAAACAGAAGAATTTGTAACAGAACTACTCGGAAGTTTAACCGTTAGATCCAGGGTAGCCGTACTATCACAACCAACTGCATTTGTAAACTGTTTGCTATAGGTACCCGTAACCGTATAGTTTGTTCCATTCCAAACATAAGGAAGATCAACTGAACAAACGGAGGCGGCAACGGTAGAAGTGCTCGGAAGCTTCACGGTCAGATTCAAGGTGGCGATACTGTCGCAACCGACTGCATTCAGAAAATGCTTGCTGTATGTTCCGGTAGCAGTATAGTTTGTTCCGTTCCACACATAGGGTAAGTCGGCGGTACATACGGAAGCATCTGTGGTGGAAGTACTCGGAAGTTTAACCGTCAGGTTCAGGGTAGC
>WSSedL1CaDRAFT_10000114_pt1 | contig 50161 bp, 48 predicted proteins | sample WetSurSL1Cattail_FD_9464 | JGI IMG/M metagenome (IMG submission 9464)
CCCGGCACGGGAGTAATTGCAGCCGCTTTTTCCTTAGCGTTCACAAAGTCCACATCACCTGTAAACGATCCGTCCGCCAGTTCATTAATTCCTGCATCGATTACAATTGTTCCTTCAGCTACCATATCATCGGTCACCAGATGCGCACGTCCTGCCGCTGCTATCAGAATCTCAGCCCTTCTGCACTCCTGAGCAAGGTCCAGTGTCTTCGTATGGCAAACCGTAACTGTAGCATCCCGGCTGATGAGCAGCGATGCCAGCGGTCTGCCCACAGTATCCCCTCTGCCCACGAGCGTAACACGCTTACCCTTCAATGACACACAGGATCTCTCAATAAGCTCGATGCAGGCCATGGGAGTCGCAGGCACAAGCGCCCGGCTCTCCTGTCCACCCATAATATATCCGCGGTTCACAGCTGTCACTCCATCCACGTCCTTCTTCGGATCAATCGCATTCATAACTTTTGTTTTATCTATATGCTTTGGCAGCGGCAGTTCCACGAGTATTCCATGCACCGTGTCCTCAGCGTTCAAAGCGGCGATATGCTGCAATAGCTCTTCCTCGCTGACATCGCCGCCAAATCTTGTAAGGTCGACCTGGACACCCAGTTTATCACCGATCTTCACCTTGCTCTGCGCATACCATACACTGCCGGGATCGTCGCCTGCCAACAGGACAGATAGCTTCGGGTCATATCCCAGCCCTTTTACCTTCTCTATCTCCACCCGCAGCTCTGCACGGATCTCTTCCGCAACAGGCGCTCCCTTGATTTCCTTTGCTCCCATTTATATTTCCCTTTCATAATGTAACATGATGGTATTATTTTACCATAACACTATCAGGGATTGCCAAAAAAATATGTTTTCAGGTATTATTCTCAAAAGAGAACTTTCAGGCAACATTGCGTAAATTAAACAAACATAATGAAAGCAGGGTGGTTGCCCTGCCGGTAATAGATGCTATTATGCCCGTCAAAATAAAGATGTACTCCAAACTGATAATCCCACCCATGAACACTTATTTTATGTTCAATACAGCACCATCCTGATAGGTAATGCTTCTGGAGTACCGGTGGATTCCTTCCTCCCCTTCCCGATACATCAACAAACGTTCCAACCCGAATCCAATGCCTACCCATGTACATGTAATATTCCATGCTGCGTCCAGAGGGTGCGGTCCCATGGAGGAGGAGGCCAGTTCCGTCCCATCCCTGCCAATGATATCAAGGCCCCTCCCATAGATTACCGAATCTTCGTTTTCGAATCCGAATTCCTTTATTTGAGCCGCCTTCAGCACTGCTTCCGCCAGCTCCTTCAGCCGCTGTATCCTCTCGTCTTCAGGGGTCCCCCATTCCACAAGATTCAGCATGGTGAATTCCTTTAAATGGCTCTTCCCCTCTGTTTCTTTCCGAAAGCAGGAACCTATCTCAAAAAGCCTTAATGGCATTTTGGAATAATTCATCATTTTTTTTGAGACCTCATACAGATTTGGCGCCAGCATCGGTCTCAAGCAAGTCTTATTGTCAAGCCAAAATACCTGCTCATTCAGCGGATGTGTTCCGTCGATAGACATACGCTCTAAAAACTTTCTTGATATGATCGTTGGTGTTGTAACCTGTGCGAAGCCCTGATCATAAAGGCTTTGTTCAATATTGTGCTGTAAGCTGCACAGTTTGGGCTGATAAACCTCTTCAGTCAACTGCTTTATTTTTGAACGGTTTTCTTTAACTGCTGCTTTTTCTACCTGTTGATAACCCGCTTCACGTTCTCCGACCGAACTAAACTGCATCTGGAGCACACCTTGCTTCAGTCCCAACTCAATCAATCGATTCCTCTGTGTTTCAGAAAATGCAACCATGCTTCATCTCCCTATTGATTCATAGTTAATATCATCTACCCTCATCAAAGCCACCAGTTTCATTGCCTTTCCGGATACAGACCGAGCAGTTGACCTTAGTCAACGACCAGCCCCGGCAGAGTCCGAAAATACAGTCGAAGAATACTTCGACATTTTCCACTCCGGTATCCTGCATTTGGGGCAGGGATAGGTACACCAGCGGTTTCTAAGCCATCTTGCACTTCGGCTGTTTTTGGAATTCCATACGGTAAACTCTTCTCCGCAATGCGTCGTGATTTTTATGTTATTCACAAGAAGTTCAACACTTTTTATGCCATGCAGGACACCAGATCTGGAAGGCCATAACTTGATTTTATTCATCAGGGAATATAAGCTTTGGTTTTTATTTACATACCGTTTGACGATATCCTTTTTTGATTTTTCCAGTTTCTCGTTCATAACTGCCTCCTTCCTGAAGCCGTTTCCTGAAGTTGCTTCATGCAGTCGAAATACATCGTCATAATTCCTAATTCCAAAGGATTATGAAAGACAGGTACTTGATCCATGACCTCCTTTGATACGCCAAGAGGGATACCGGGTGCTGAAATCCTGGTTTGTTCCGTCACATCGCAGGATCTGATAAAGTCTCCCGAGGTTGTGGCATCCAACAGATATCTGTAGTTCCTTATATGGTTCCTATCCCTTTCCACCCTGGCATTCTTTATGGAAGCAGCAACCCTGCAGGCTTTTGCTTCGTCAATATCACACAGCACCGGTACAGCGCCTTTTTTTGAAAAATATTGTGCCGCTGCTGCCCCCACCGGACCCGAACCCAGAATCAGAACCTCTTCCTTTTCAACCCTTTCCATCATGATTTCCAGGGCCGCAGCAAAGCCAATGCCCGTTGCATAACCGTTGTCGGAAGTTACATTCCCATGCACGGAAAATGCTGCACATACATCATCATCCGCCATGAAAATAAGTTCTGCACCATTGATGTAAGCTTCCTGTATTCCGGCAACATCCGTCTTTTTTGTTATAAAGACATCCGCCCCGCAATGCTCAAGAATATCTCTCACTGCCTCATTAAAGCCTCCGATGATGCCCAACCCGCAGGTCACCGGTACAGTCGCCGTTCTTAGTCCAATGTTCAAGTGAGGCGCATTTACAGCCTTTCTTGCTATTTCCTCCAGCGTATGTCCAAATGTTCTTTGCCATTGCAGGTCATTTTTCTGCAGATCACAGGATATCCGGTCGATATCAATCGTATTCAGTCTCGTCATGCTTCACACTTCTCCTTCCTGTCCTTTTACCCTTCAATAAATGCAAGGTTTGGATTATTGACCTTCCTTTTTATGTTTTCCACGCATTGCAGGAATTTTTCGTACGCATTCCCGCAGGTATCGGCAGTAATGATGATAATGGCTTTCCAGTTCATTTTGCCTTCAAAATAGTCCGTAATTCCTTCATCCACTCCAAAAAATCCGCTGATCAGTGCCATGTTCCTGCAATCTCCAATCGCATGCTCTCCCATGACCCTTATTTCATCAGGTCCAACCACGATCTGCTGATAGAGGCAAACCTCATGCTTCGTTGCATTTCCGCCATAAAAGGTACCGTTTGCCATCCCTGCCAGCATTTCAACCATATTAATGCCACTGGAATTATAAATACTGACAGGTGTCTGACTTGGAAATCTCGCATCAATTTCCAGCAACTTCAATATTCCGTTATGGCAGATTACTTCTATGTCGAAGATCCCCTTAATTTTCATGGATTCTGCCAATTTACAGGCTATCCCGAAAAACTGATCTTCCAGTTCCTTCTCAATCTGTGCCGGTGCAATAATCCGTTTGCAGTCATAGCTTTCATCCGTTATGACTTCCGTTATCTGTGGATAATAAAAATTTTCTCCGTCACCGATCACCTCAATGGAAAAGGACCTGCCCTCCAAATATTCCTGTATCACAATTTCTCCAGCCATACCGGCAATCACTGCTTCCGCTTCTTCTCCCGACCAGGCCTTATGCACCTGGCTGCTGCCGCTCAGGTTATCCGGTTTGATAATAACAGGGAACTGGCACTCCGGATATTTCCCGGGCAAAGGCAGCCCCAGACTTTCAAATAATTGATTGGATGCGGTTTTTGAGGAGGAAATCCGGTAGCTGCCTTCGTCAAAAATGACTTTTCTGCCGGTTATCCCACCATACTCCAGAAGCTTATGCAATACCCTGTCATTCTCTATTGCAGGGATAATCACATCTGCTTCCTTGAATAACTGCAGCAACCTGAGCTCTGAAAATACGTTTTCCTGAACAAAGCGGTCTGCCAATCCAATTGCAGGAGCCTCTGCGCTTTTGTCAACAAGAATCGTATAGAACCCTGCTTTTTTTGCCAGATAGGCAATTTCAATTCCCTGCAGCTTACCTCCTGCAATCAGAACTTTTATCATGCCGGTAATCTCCTCGTCTCATTTTGCCGGGACTGCAGCCAGTTCTCATATTCTTCGGCAGTGGCCGACCGCAGGCCGCATTTATGAATACTTTCCTGAATTCCCTCAATTGTGCGATGCCCTTCGTCAATATCATAAACAGCGTTGGCAACTCCGGCATATCCTTCCTTCGGAGGAATAATCGATGTAATGACATTGGCTCCCGCATTCAATCTCTCTTCCAGCCCTCTCAGTCCATCTACGTCAAGCGAAGCCGGTATCAGCAGCTTTGGAAAGATCAGCCGCATGACTGCGATATTCAGAAGTTCACTCAGAAAGCTGCCCTGTTCGCATTCTCCCATGGGACTTCCCTTCTGAGGGATAAATGTCATTGTTCTTACCTGGGATGCTCCCAACCTCTTCATATACTCAAAGGATTTCACGTATTCCGCAAGCTGATTTCCCACCCCCGTCAACAGGCCTTCTTCCACCAGCATACCCTGCTTTTTTGCATATTCCTTGGCATGAAGCCGGGCCTGATAATCCTGACCGGCTCTTAGTTTTCCGAACAGCACTCTGTTATGCGTCTCCTGATACAGGGCGTACCAATCCGCTCCGGCCCGGATAAGCTCATCGATTACCTCATCAGCCAATACCCCGGGGGAGATCATGATGGGGAGCTTTGTCTCCTCCTTAACTCTCCTCACAATTTCTGTAAGCCTCTCCGGATGGTCGATAAAATACGGATCTTCCCCCATTGTCAGATCAATCAAATGGATTCCTGCAGCTTTCATTTTCATTGCGGTACTGACGATTTCATCTACAGATTTCCTGTACCGGGGTGGCATGTCATTTGAATTTCGAAAATAACAAAAAGAACAATTGTTTTTGCAATAGGTTGAAAAATATACAAAGCTGTATAAAAACACCTTCGTGCCAAAATACCTTTCCCTTAATTTCCTTGCCGTTTCAAATATCCGGTCAAGTGTCACCTTCTCCTTTTGCTCCAGCAAAAACAGTACTTCCTCCTCTTCCAGTTCTCTTCCCTCAAGGCTTTTCCCTAAAATATATTCCAGACTCATATACATCAACATCCTTTGCTCTTTTAGTTTGTCAGTTCCAATTTGCTGATCAACGGAACGGACAGCTTTCTGGTATGAATACAGTTGTGTCCGATGAACTTGAACTTCTTATTTTCCGCATAGTCGAATAACAGCTCCATATATTCCTTGTCCCCGGCACGGTATATCTTCGTAGTGATATATCCTGCCCTTTGCAGGGAATAGGACGTTTTTCCGCACAGATGCACCAGTGCATGATCCAGATGGCCTTCCAGCTTTTTCAGGTATGCGGCGGTGGCAGCTCCGCTTATTTCCCTGTAAAAAGGCTCGCCAACCAGTTCTGTTACCCCTTCCGAATCTGCAAAAGAGATGATCCTGACACCACGTTTTATTGCTTCGATAGTGTATTCCGCCAAAGAATCTGCGATGGTATGAAGCACCTCGATTAACAGCGCTTTGTTTTTCCGATAATAGGAATACAATTTGGTCGGATTGACCAACGCTGCCAATATGGAAAATGGTCCGGTTACCTCCAATATAATTCTGTCGCCGGAATGCCTGAAAATGCACTCCAATGTGTTTTGTATTACCCTATGTTCTAATATGGACTGGCTGAAATCAATCTGTTCCAGTTTTTGATAAACATAATCAGGAACGATAATATTATGTCCAACCACTTCAGGTTCTCCGCCGTATGCAACCGCTTCAATTTTCTGCATAATAGGGAACAGAAGATATGACCTGTTTTCAGCTCGTTTATTTTCAATCACTGCCCTGTCCATTAATTCGAAATCATTAATCAGCCCGGCTCCCATATTGAGTACTTCCTGACTGTTCGCTCTGTCATCCTTTCCCATACACGGCCATATATAAGGCTGATTCAGCGCAAAGCTGTCTTTCTCGTGCGGTATAGCCATCGCCCTGGCGAACATGACCTGATAATCCTGATTCATGGCTGTCTCAATAAATTTCACCTGTCTGGCAATGTTTTCTGCTTCCTTTCTTTTGCCTATATTGACCAAAGCCAGTTTTGCTCCCAACCCCGCTGCATTTCCGACCACTTTTACAGAATCCAGAGGGCAGTCGGGAAATAACCCCAGTGCCAATGCGTTTTTCTTATCAATATAGCTTCCAAAGGCTCCAGCCAGAATAATCTCATCCGGTTTTTCAATGCCACAGCTGTTCATCAGGGCTTTTGCCCCTGCGTAAAGAGCTGCTTTCGCCAATTGAACCGCTCTGACGTCCTTTTGTGTAACAACGATATCTCTTTCATCTTCACCTTTTTTAAAATACAAAACATATTCCTTCTTACCGTCCTGTCCATTTCTCACTCTGTCCGAGGTGATGTTTTTAGAAAATTTCCCATCCGGTTCTATAATACCGGCTGATGCCATCTGTGAAATCGCATCTATGATACCGGAACCACATATCCCTGTCGGCACCTTTATTGAATTGGAGCCTATGATCCCCAGCACGGGTTCCAGCGTGACAGGGTCGATCGCAATCTTTTCAATTGCACCCCTGCAGGCTCTCATCCCGCATTGGATCTGAGCCCCCTCCAACGCCGGCCCCGTCGCGCAGGAGGTGGTGTATATTCCATCCCTGTTGCCCAGACACAGTTCGCTGTTGGTACCGATATCTATGATGAGCTTCATTTTATCCTGTAAATAAGGTTCCTCCGAAATAAGCACTGCAACATTATCCGCTCCTACAAAGCCTGCTTCCGAGGGCAGACAGTGTACATTTCCACCCGGTAATATCTGCAGTCCCAGATCGCGTGCCATAATGTCAACCGGCTCTGCAACTGTCGATACGAATGGAGCTACTCCTATATGGTCCGGTGAAATTCCAAGCGCTATATGCTCCATAACCGTATTAAATACTAAAACAGCTTCCACAATCCGGTCTGTATGGATTCCTTCCTGTTCCGCCATTTGCCTGATCAGTTCGTTTAATCCTTCCATCAGAAGCTTTTGCAATTGATCAACACCATTTTCGTGATCTGCACAATAGCTGATCCTCGATAAAACATCATCACCGAACCTGATTTGCGGATTCATCATGGATACCGTCTGTTTTGTCCTGCCATCCTCCAGGCTGCATAAATATGCCGCAATCGTTGTCGTCCCGATGTCGATTGCCACACCGTATATTTGTTTATCCGAAATCCCCTGCTCCACATCGATAATTTTCTTATTATGCAGGACAGTTGCACATACTCTCCAACTACCGGCTCTTATTACTTTAGACAGTTTCTTCAGTGCATAATAATCAATTTCCAGCAATCCTGCCTCCAGTTCCTTGTATTTACATGCCAAAGCCTCCTTCAGCCTGGTGAAATCATTTACATTGTCTTTTAGCGTCGCTTTATCCAATTCCACATAATAGTTCCGTACCGCCGGATTGCATTCTGTTTCTTTGTCCTTACCCGTCTCAAGGATTACCTCTTCGCTGGTTCTGCCATCTTTCGGGATTTCAACTGCGACATCCCCGGCTATTGTTGCCGTGCATGCAAGTCTGAAGCCATGATCCAGTTCATCCTTTTTAAGCAGTCTCTCTTCAGAAGCACTGACAGGACTGACATTCTTCATGGAGGATTCCATTGCGTAATCAGAGAATGCCCCTGACAATATCCTGACCTTGCATTTCCCACAGGTCTTCCGCGAGCCGCAATAAGCTTCAATATGAACTCCGGCCCCTGATGCCGCTTGAAGAATAGTCTCTCCTTCTTCCGCAACTGCAAGGATACCCATTGGTTGAAATAATATTTTTCTCTGCATAGCTTCACCTCGTTATCTTTCCTCTGGACATTGTTGAGGAAATTTTAAGTAACACAAAAAGAGAAGTATCATAGATACTTCTCTCTCATAATGATTATGTACTTTCACTTACAATCCGGTGATGTGTCCATCTGTCTTATTTTCTGGCGGAGAGTCCCGGTGTTGCACCCGGCTGTACGAATTTAGAGTCCGTATAATCACTGCGATTCACCCTCCATATTATTGTATATCAGGATTAATACCCCGAACCGTAATATCTCCCTGGATACCGGGCATAAAGAGTATTAATCCGCTATATACATTATGTCTTCCAAACGGAAGACTTATTTGTTCCAGTAGGTAAGACCCAAATCAGTAAGTATTTTAACTGCTTCATTGTAAACTTCAATATATTCTTCTGTCGGCTGAAGTGTTTTCACATCATAACACTCCTGAAATCTCTTGCCAACCGGCGCAGTCTTGTAGTTTTTCTCATATAAAGCTACCAGCTTATCCAGAAGAATATTGGCTTCATGAACATCCATACCCGCTACGGCGTGTGCGGCCTCTCCCATCATCCTTGCTTCCATGGCGCTGAACATATCCGTGGATACGCCCTTGCTCGCCGCTACTCCGGAGAGTATCTCACGTCCGCTGACCGTATCTGTAATTGCCTGCGCCGCTGTCTCAAGTAAGCACATAACCGTACATGGACCAGCTAATGTATAATACTGATTTCCCAACATCAAATGGGTATTCTCCTCGATTGCCTTCGCCGCATGTCCGGCTACCGCAAGAGCTTCCCTTGCCGTGGTAATTCCCCATCTGACGTGTACAGGACCATCCAGATGCCAAGTACCCTGCATCATTACAAAAGAGTTTATTGTTGTCGCGACGTCTACAATAGTGGTAGTCTCAAGACCACCTGCATATCCTCCGTAAATCGGCATCTGTTCTACCATTACGTTTACACCAGCCATTGCATAATGAGCACCTACAACCAACGCACCTACGTCGATTTTAAGTTCATTTAGCTGGGACACTTCATGGGAATCAGATGGACGCATGCCGCCTTCGAAGTCTGCTTCGATGACACCGGCGGCACTGAGAGAAGTTTCGTTGCCCTACAATCCCATCCCTGCACGTCCGGCCCGCGCCTGTGCTTCACGCACCTGCAGCGCCTCGGAACGTACTGCCATGAGCTCCCATGGAGAATTGGGAACAGGATCCTTGCCCATTACTGTCTGCATTACCCCATCAACGATGGTATCAACGATTCTTTCCTGGGCATAAGATTGATGGATCGCCAGGAACATTTCCTCCGAACAGGGTGAACCGGTTGGACCGCCCTGTATTAACGGAGCTTTCTTTGAACTGGAATGTCTTGGCACGACATTAATTGCTTCCTTGCCTTCACCAAATATAAAATGATCCGGTGCGGATTCCAGCGCATGAAGCACTTCATCCCTTGTATATTTGATTACCCTGTTGGTATCGATGCAGTAAACACCGCATTCCACCAACATGTCCAATCCTGCGTTAAACAGCTTGTTCATAAGCTCTTTATCTTCAGGAATGATCGTCTTCTTATCCATTTTGATGTCATATTTTTTTTGCAGGGCAGCAGCCGTCTGAGGGATTATTTTAAAGTCCCATACTTTTTCTTCCATCTTAGGCCCGCTTTTTGCCCTATCAAACACATCGAAAACGGTTACTCCCTTTCCGATCGCATTCATATCAAGCACTCCTTTTTTTAGCTATTAGCTCTTTCGCCAATACTACAGCTTCTGTCGCCGTGTCCGTGTAACCATCCGCGCCGATCTTATCACACCATGCCTGGGATACCGGGGCTCCCCCATACATTACGATGAAATTCTCCCGTATCCCTTCTTCTTTCAACAGGTTGATAATATCCCGCTGCGCCGGCATTGTGGTAGTCATAAGTGCCGAACCGCATATAATATCGGCCTTGTATTCTTTCGCTTTTTCTACTACTAATTCTACCTGCACATCGCGGCCAAGATCATAAACGGTAAAGTTGTTTGCTGCGAACATCGTTTTGACTATATTCTTGCCGATATCGTGTATATCTCCCTGAACCGTATGTATAACCACTGTTCCACTTGATGCGTTGTTTTTCTGTTCCTCTGTCATCCTGCTCGTCAGTACCTTTACTGCTGCCTCAAAAGCCTCCGATGACATCAGAAGTTCAGGGACAAATGCCTCTCCTTCATCGAAAAGATCACTCATCACCTGCATCCCTGCCGACAGACCGTCACTGATGCATTCCAACGGATCAAGACCTATCTCCAGGGCTTCCTTAGCCGTTTCGACTGCAAGGTCTATATCCATTTCAGTAATCGATTCCTTCAGCTTTGCTAAAACTTCTTCCTTGGTCATGGTATCCTCCTTCTCAAAAACGTACTGTTATCCGATGAATTATGTTTTTGTTTTCCTGGTGGAGAAAGCAATCAATTTCATCAAGATATTCCCTTTACTTTCACTTGCATGTCACTCCAACTCCAACTCTATATAAATATTATAGTGACTTGCATTGCATAATAAAGGTACAGTTCGTCATTATTTTAAGAGACAGTCCAGCCAATCGGATTGTTAAGCCTTGAATAATCCTATATGAAGAGTGTAATGAGATCTTCCAGTGATACTTCTCCCAGATAATCACTGATTGTGATTTCCTTCAGTGCATTCCGAAGAAGTTCCTTATCGTATATCAAGCCTTCCAGCCTTTGTTCCAATAGCTCAACCGGTTTATACCCAATATAATCGCCTAATATTTTGCATGTAACAATTTTATGTTTTTCTATATTCAGGCATACTTCTATTTCACCAGTATCAAATCTTTTGCGATTGGTATAATTGCATTCCGGGTCCAGGCCATAGTTCCAATCCCAGGTTTCGTACTTGCTTTTGACCAATCCTCTGACATCTTCTTCTCTTTCAGGCTGCAAATCGATTGATTCCGCATCATATGCCCGCTTGATATGGCATTCCAATTCATCTATAAATTCATCTATTGTTCCTGGCCTTAATAATAGGCCGGACAGATTTACCACCCTGCTTTTAATGGAATCTATTCCTTTGGATTCCAGCTTTTCCTTTGAACCATTTAAAACCTCTTTCATGCGGGATAAGTCCGCTGCATATAACAACGTTCCATGAAAAAGCACCCTTTCGCCGCGCTGCAACTGGGCACATCCGGATATTTTGCGCGTTCCCGCCACAATGTCATTCTTTCCGGAAACCGCTGCCTTTACTCCGTGGATAGATAAGAAATCCAACAGATGAATCAGAAATTCATCCTTTTTTCTCTCCGTCCCATCACTTGAATATATGTATGAGAAATTAATATTCCCCAAATCGTGATAGACTGTTCCGCCTCCGGTAATTCTGCGTACAATATCACAGCCGTATTCCCCGGCCTTGTCAAGATGAACCTCTTTACTGGTATTTTGATGCTTCCCGATGATTATGCTGTTTGCATTCTGCCATATCAGGAGGCAGTCCTCTTCCTCCCGTGCAAAAAGAACTTCTTCACATGCCAGATTATAATACGGATTGTTTCCCTTCAGCCGGATCATCTTCATAAATGTACCTTCTCATTACTGAAACTATTTATTTAAAAAAAGGAAATAGATAATACCAAATTTAATCAAACCCAATAGCATAATTGAAATAGCGGCTGTCGTATACATCAGTTTATTCGCCTGTAAAATCTTTTCCGGTGTTATTTCTCCCTCGTTCTCCCCGATTAATTCTTTCTTTATCCTTATTCCGGAGTAATAGAAATCCCCGGCCAGTTCCATTCTTAAGGCACCGGCAAATGCTGCCTTTGTGTAGGCCGAATTCCTGCCGGCATGCTTTAACCTGTCTCTTATGTAGATTCTCTTCGCATTTTTTCCGTCAGTACCCTTCCAGATATATGCGGCAAGTATCATCAAGTTTGCCGCAATTCTTGCAGGATAGTATTTTAATATATCATCAAGCTTTGCTGCGTATCTTCCAAAATTCACAGAGGTTTCATTTTTATAAGCAACCATTGAGTTCATTATGTTTACCGCTTTAAAAAATAAAGCAAACGGCGCTCCTCCAATAATCATAAAAAACATCGGGGCGACAATCCCGTCCACCGTATTTTCAGCAACGGTCTCTACCGTCGCTTTTATGATCTCTTCCTGGCTTAAGTCCCCTGTATCCATGCCGTCAATCCTGGAAAGAGATTTTCTGCTCTCTTCCAGCCTTTTCCCCTTCAATAATTCAACAATCTTCACCGTTTTGGTTTTTAATGCTTTTAATGAAAATACAAAACAGCACAAGATACTTTCAAGTAAAAATGCAGCAAGAGGACTGACCTTGAATAGGAGTACCAGCAATAAGTATGGTATAAGAAATGCAGACAATGAAACACTGCATGTCATGAGTAGTCCGCCAATAAGTTTGCCTTGATTCGTATCCGGGAATCTTTTTCTGAATGATCCTTCCAGTACGGTGATTAGTCTGCCAGTCATCTTAATGGGATGAAATTTTCTTCGTGGGTCAATCCCAATCACAAAATCCAATAGAAATCCAAGCAAGCATGCATATAATGAAGATAACATATAATCCCTCAATTCTTTTACCTTATATTCCGTATACAAAGAAAGCTGCTGCATAATCTGTTAAGACGACCGCCTGGCTAAAATGGAAGTGGTCAATAAAATCCATATCGGCGTCTGTCGGCTTACATCCTATGCAACAGCTCCAGTTCTACTTATTCGCCATTATTCGTTAGCGCTTCTTCATTTCTTTCGCCGGTTCTAACGCGAATGACCTCTTTAATCTCGGAGACGAATATCTTTCCGTCGCCGATCTTTCCCGTCCTCAATACATCCTTTGCCGCTTTTATGACAGCCTCAACAGGGACTGTACTTACCACAATCTCCAATTTGATTTTCGGCAATAAATGCACCTGTTTTTTAACTCCACGAATCTGCAATTCCAGTCCATGTTGAACTCCGCAGCCTTCCACTTCAGTTAAAGTCATTCCCTGAACACCGATTTCCAGTAATGCAACACGTAATTCTTCAAATTTTTCACGTCTTGTAATAATTGTTATTTTAGTCATCTGACTTGACATCTTGACTTACCTCCTATTCACAATGCATTCTTACCTTCTTCATCTGTTCGTACTTTATACACTGCCAGCTCTTCCTCCACAAATATCTTTCCATCGCCGATATTACCTGTATAAAGCACATCTCTTGCAACCTTGACAACACTCTCCACAGGAATGTCTGAAATAACCATTTCAAACATCACCTTTGGCAATAGCCTCATCTCTGCCTTAACACCCCTGAAATAACGAACAACCGCATGCTGAACACCACATCCTTCTACCATGGTCACGGTAATTCCATTCACGCCCAGTTCAACTAATGCCTGCCTAAGTTCTTCCGTCTTTTCTCTTCTTGTTATTATCGTTACTCTGTTTAGTGGCTCACTCATATGGATTCATCTCTCCTTTCTGCAGATAATCACGATCAAGCTCTTTTACTGATATCTGCGTAACTGTCATATAATACCTGTGCCATCCTTCTGCAGCCACTGCTGATATCTTCTTCAGACAAGGAGTTGAATCCCATCAGAAAGATATCCTCTCTTGCATGCTGCTGGTCCCGCCAATACTCTTTCGTTCCGTAAATACCTATTGATGCTGCTTTCATAAGCTGAATCATTTTCTTCTGGTTTGTGCAGTTTACAAACCGCACCAGGGTATGGACCCCTGCAGGCTGTTGGAAAATCTCGACCTCATCAGCCAGGTATTCATGAATCGCATTGATCAATACCTGATATTTCTTCTCATTGACGGCAGATACCCTGCGAATATGCTTCTCCAATACACCATCATCAATCAATTGAGCCAGTGCCAGTTGATGGTAGCTCGGCAGGGATGCGTTGAAGTATCTGTATTTCGAATCATATACCTCTGTCAGGCAATCCGGCAAAATCAGGTAAGCACACCGTATTGACGGCGACAACACCTTTGACACGGTACCGACATAAATCACCTTATTATGCCTGTCCAGTGACTGTAATGAAGGAATTGGCATTATTCCATAACGGAATTCGCTGTCGTAGTCATTTTCTATAATATAGGCATCGTTCTGGTATGCCCATCTCAATATTTTATTACGATTGGTAATCGATGTAACAACTCCTGTCGGAAATTGATGTGAAGGTGTCGTATACAACAGATTACAATTGGTTTTGGATAGCAGGTCGACATCCACCCCATTATCCATAACCGAAATTGAAGTAACGCTGTAGCCTTTATCCTCAAAGATAAATCGCATTGCATCATATCCCGGTTCTTATCCGTCGGAAGCAGATTCGTCAGGATATCCATCGCATATTGGGTCCCGGCACACAGAACGATTTGATCGGGTCTGCAATTAACCCCCCTGTGTCTGTTCAAAAACCCGCATAAGCTTTTTCTCAGCATCAGATTTCCTTTGTTGTTTTCATATGAGATCGCCCTGCCGCCGGATTCTGTCAGAATGGCGTTTTGTATGTATTTTCTCCATTTCGGCCACGGAAATAAATCTGAATCGATGCTTGCATATTCAAAATCATATCTTAATTTAGTTTTGTCGGACTGCAATACCATTAACTCACTGCTCTTTTTAAATGGAGCGGCATCATTAAAATAGTCATTCTCAATATCCTCGACAAAATAACCGGCACCCGGTACTGAACGTATATAGCCCTCTGCCAGTAATTGCTGATACGCACGATCCACAGTATTGCGGCTGACATTCAGTTCCTTTTCCATGACCCTTAATGAACTTAACTCCTTATTCTTTTGCATTGTTCCGGAGACGATCCGATTCTTGATTTCCGAATACAACTGTTCATATAACGGCCTTTTATCATTTTCATTAAGACATATCATATGCTTTCACATCCCTGTTATGTAAGATTTATACTACAAACATGGAAATCCCATATACCTAAAGCATCATTATCCTTATTGAAGATCATTCTCTGGTTACAAATTCCGGATAGGCTTCCGAAGCATGTTCTGCGATATCCAATCCACCTATTTCTTCATCTGCATGCACACGAAGTCCGATTGTTTTCTTTATCACAAAGAACATGATTCCACCGGCTACAACGCACCATGTCAATACAGACAACACACCCACTGCCTGATAGCCTAATTGTTCAAATCCGCCGCCGTAAAAAAGTCCTTTCACTTTCACTTCCCTGACTGCAAAAAGACCAACACAGAGGGTACCGACTGCACCACCCATACCATGAACGCTTATTGCCCCAACCGGATCATCAACTCTAAATACCTTGTCAAATAATTCAACGCTGAAGATGACTGCAACTGCACCGATTGCGCCAATACAAGCTGCGCCGGGCAGATCCACAAACTTACAGCCTGCCGTAATGGCAACCAATGCGCCAAGTGCGCCATTCATACTGAGACCCAAATCAGGCTTTCCATATCGGAACCAGGTCAAAAGCAATGCTGCAATGGATCCTACTGCGACTGCCACTGTTGTTGTGATTGCGGTGTATAATACATGCTCGTCAAATGCCAGTTCCGAGCCGGGGTTGAATCCGTACCATGCCAGCCATAATATGAAGAAGCCCAGACATGCCATAAATATATTACTGGGGGTAAATGCTTTTATCTTGCCGTCTGCTCCATACTTTCCAATTCTGGGGCCTACCAGAATAGCGCCCATCATTGCCGACCAGCCACCCGCGGAGTGCACCGCCGTTGAACCTGCGAAATCTATGAACCCCATCTGTGCCAGCCATCCACCGCCCCAGATCCAATGTGCGGAAACCGGGTAAATGATCGCGCTGATTAAAAAGCTGAAAACCAGATATGATGAAAACTTTGTCCTTTCCGCAACTGCTCCCGATACGATCGTAGCAGTCGCAGCACAGAACATTAACTGAAAGAAGAAAAACACTGCCGGAGATAATGTGCCAGCGGTGTCATAACCCAATGGGTTCAGAAACAATGTCGAGCCGACAATACCTGCTTTGTCCGCGCCGTACATCAGGCCGAACCCTACCATACAGTAAGCCACTGTCCCAAGTCCGAAATCCATAAAGTTCTTAAATAAAATATTCACGGTATTTTTCTGTCTTGACATACCAGCTTCCAACAATGCAAATCCGGCCTGCATAAAAAATACCAGTATTCCTGCAACAAAAACCCATAGCGTATTTAATCCATATTGTAACTCCATATTAACATCCCCTTTTCATGAATAGTTTGTTCATAGATTGGATTGGAGATGGTAATAATGACCTGCTAAATTGCAAAACACTGACCAGACAATTAGAAATGTAAAAAGCTATCGACATGGCAATCCCTTTTAAAGGGCTATCGTCATGGATAGCTTTAATTTCTTGCTTATTCTTTTCATTAATACATTTAGAATGCAGAATTTTTCCGATAAATTACTTGCTCCACCAAAATAATATTATCAAATGAAAATTTTTCTGTCAACACTATTTTTTATTTTCAACAATTATCAGCGTTTTTCAGCGTTTTTCAGCATTTTTCATGATTGATCTTTTTATCAGGTAAAAATTTATTCCATTTTCCCAACAAATTCTCCCCAAAATCCATATTGCTCTTACCTATCAGGACAATTTCACAATGTTTGCCTTTAGAAGCATCCATTTCAATCCTGTCAATCCTTATATAATCTCCTACACAATCTGCATGCGCAAGCTCACCTTCCGGCGTTAGGAAAAAGCCTTTAAAACGCAATACCCACTCTGACATTTCCATAGCAAATTGCTTCATGATTTTCAACTCATATTTATCATTCATTTGAAGAACATATGTCGCCGGCCTGTTCCAGACGGTATTGCAGGATTCTTCCTCCAGCACGCCGTCCGGACTTATTTTGCTCTCCAGCAATACAGCTGGAACCTTTCCAAACACAGTATCATAAATAAAAGCCCCTGGATTTAACTCATTCAGCTTGTTGTGCAATTCCTGTATGCATTCTTCTGATACTTCATCAATTTTATTCAGGATCAGTAACGAGCTTTTCTTCACCTGGTTGATTGTCGGCTGGAATATTTCACAGAATTCTAAAAAATGCCCGGCATCAATAAGACAGACAGATCCCCTGTATTCATATTGGCGGGTAATTTCCGGTCTTCTTTCCATTAAAGCTGCCAATTGTTTTAATAATTGTTTCATACTGGACGGATCTGCCATTCCGGAGGCTTCAATAAACAGCACCTCGATGGGTTGCTCCAAAAAGGCTATCAGGGTTTTTACAAAGCCGGCCTTCAAGCATGCGCAGAAAATCGAGCCATTATTTATCTCAACCATTGTCACATCTTCTTTTTGAAGAATTTTTCCGTCAATGCCCACACTTCCGAATTCATTGACAATTATCCCAACTTTTCTGTCGCCGCACTGCTCCAGTAATTGCTTCAAAAAAGTGGTCTTTCCTGAACCCAGGAAGCCCGAAACCAGATACAGATCAATCATTGCTTTCATAAAACCTCCTGTACCTTCTTATACAACTGCTATGTCTTCTTATACGAGCAGTGCCTGCTTATACGAACTGTACCTTCTATAAGGATTGTACCGCCTTATAAAGATTGTACCTTTTATGCGAGCTCTTCAATATAGCCCAGTATGGTACCTGCTTCAAATACATCTCCCGTAACCACACGCTGTTCTGTTAATCTTCCCTGGCAGGGAGATACGAACTCAACGGATTTTTTCTCAACCTCACCTTCACAAATCACCTCATTCAGTTCAACCTTTTCTCCAATTCTCTTGAGCCAGGAAATGATCTTCCCCTTCTTATATACCAATTTCACAGGGATATCCTGACATGGGCACGGATGAACCAAATCCCTTTTAGGCATGACCATATCCGGGACAATGATGATTCTTCTATTATTCTCCTGCATCTGCCCTCACTCCTGTTTCATATAAAATGGGCATCGTTCTTTTTTACATTCCATATTATTAGCAGAATATTTACATACAATTCCTTCTGGCGGCTTCAGCTTAATACACAATTTTTTTTCTATATAAGGTATCGCTGCCTGGACCGCCAAAAAGCATGTACGCTTGCAGCAGCGCGGACCCGGTATCCCGGAAATCGCCTGAAGACTCAGACCGGTAATTTCGTTGCTCCATTGCCAGCTTTCTTCCGACATCGTAGTGGTGTCCGTATAGACACTCATATAGATACCTGCTCCGATTCCGGCTCCACAGGCCCCATAATCACCGCAAAAACCACCTTTTATGTACTCCGCCCTGCCATATGCTTTATGAAGCAAGATCTTCAACTCATCTTCCGTACTTCCCGCAACCATACAAGTGGCTGTCAGCAAGCTTGCCGGAACGATAAAGTGATGAAACGGGTTATGCATGGAAATATAGTCCTCATCCATTAAATGGATCAAAATTTGTATTGCATCACCTTTTCCTTCATTTTTCCCGAAAAGCGCAATGCAACGTTCCATCAGCTTAAGGTATACTGCATCTTTTTCTTCAGCAGAATATAAATAACCTGGCATAATCATAATCCTCCCTGATCATATTGCAAATCAAAAACCGATAAATATTCAGTTATCGCACATTATTAGGAATCATGCCGGACCGATGGCATAATGACAATAAAAAACATCTGATTAAATTTTAAACTGTTAGCTTAATACCCACTGACAGTTTTAGTGTATCATCGGCATAATTGGCTGTCAATATCATATTTGCTTTGGATATTTGCTTTAGTAAAATTTATTCAAAGTGGAAAGCAATCCGGATCAATGGCATCCACAAACGATATTTTCACTTGCTCCGGTATCTTATCGAGCTATAATTGGAGGTATTGCAGATTATGTAGTATACAGATATAACATAAAAGACGATATTGCACGAACGAAGAAGATGGGTCTCACCAATCTGCCGACGATGGTTATAAATGGAGAGCCGAAATTCGTCTCCATCATTCCCTCCAAGCAGGAACTGGTTGAAGCAGTCAACAAAGTTAAGAAATGAATTCGTTTGAGTCTGAAATACAGGATGCCAGGGTCCCGAGGGTACCGGCATCCTGTACTGTTTCTCCTGATGTTTTTCCCCACTATATCAGATAGAACACTATTAAATAAACGGTACACATGGCCACAGTTAAAAGCATTACGGGGAACGCTACCTTGAAATACCTGCCGAAGGTTATCTTATGGCCTTCCTTTTCCGCCATTCCCGATGCCACAACATTGGCGCTGGCGCCGATAATCGTACCGTTTCCGCCGAGGCATGCGCCCAGCGAAAGAGCCCACCACAATGGTCCAAGGTCAGTGATGCCCAATGCTCCAAGAGCTTGTATCAAGGGTATCATTGTTGCAACAAAAGGGATGTTGTCAATGAAGGCTGAAGCAATTGCGGAAACCCATAGTATGGCAATCACTGTCATAAGCATGTTTCCACCGGTCAGATCTATTACGCCCTTCGCAATCATATCCAGTATTCCAACTTTTTCTATACCGCCAACCAGCATAAACAGTCCTGCAAAAAAGAAAATCGTCTTCCATTCAACTTCCTTCAAAATATGCTCTATCTTTACTTTTGAAATCAGCAACAGCATAACGGCTCCGGCTATGGCTATTGTCGAAGATTCCAGACCGAACATCCCGTGCAGCACAAATCCTGTAACTGTAAGTCCCATTACTATAAGGCATTTCGTCAGAAGAACCTTGTCCTTTATACACTCATTCTCATCCATTGCCATAATTTTAGCCTTATATTGTGGCTTAGTATGCAGCTTTTTTCTATAGACCAAAACAAATACTATAATTGTAACAATTAAAACAGGTATAATTACAGGTGCATCATTTTGAATGAAATCCATAAAACCCAGACCAGTTTTTCCACCAATCATGATATTCGGGGGATCGCCTATCAGTGTAGCCGTTCCGCCGACATTGGATGCAAATATCTCACTGATGATAAAGGGTATGGGGTTCATTTTCAGCTCTTTTGTAACGCCTATGGTTATAGGCAGCATCAGTAGTATTGTAGTGACATTGTCAAGAAATGCGGAAGCAACCGCGGTTAACAGGGCCATAAGGGCCAGAATAATCCAGGGCTCACCTTTGGAAATCTTGCATGTTTTGATGGCAAGATATTCGAACACACCTGTGCGCTGTGTTATAAATACGATTACCATCATGCTTATGAGCAAGCCCAGCGTATTGAAGTCAATTGCCCTGAACGCCTCCTCCTGGTCCAGAATTCCAATTATAATCATCAGGGCCGCTCCCGCCAGAGCTACAACTGTCCTGTCCAATTTATCAGTGATGATGATTGCGTATACTGCTATAAATATCAATGCAGCTATAATTACCATTGTCATTCTTTATCTCCTCGTCCTCATAATTTGTGCCGGTTTGCATTTAATCCATCAGGTCATAATTGGTCTGCAGCACCTTCAGGTAATGCTCGTCCTCTTTCGTAAACCTGCTGTAGCATTCCCGTTTGTTTCCATACCACATTTGTTCAAATTGGATCGCTTTCCTGAAGCCTTCGCGGGCTATTTCATCCGGATCGTCCGAGACGCCGAATATTACTTTTCTGGATTCATAGGCATCCACGGTACCGGGTTGGAAAGCGTGAAGGAACGGCAGCGCCCCGGTGCCGATCACACCGCCGAGCGTGCATTCCGCTTTTGGAAATTTTGATTTTGTTTTACTGAAAATTTCGTTGCAAATAGTAAACAGTTTTTCGGAATTCACATCTTCAAATGTCAGGCCCATGGAGGAAGCCATATCGACCCTGCCGATAACGACGCCGCCCAGCTGGTTGCTCTCCGGCTTTTCAAGCATTTTGTCAAAGTTGTTGTACCCCGTAATTGTTTCAACATTAGCAAAAAGCTCAATATCTTCGAGTTCATCTTTCGTAAATATGGTATTGGCCGTAGTAACAAACTTTTTGAGTGCGAAAGCAGACTCTATCATCGGGGCAACCAATTGGGACACCCCTATCGTACGGGCATGCCTCATATCGTTCATGGCTTCACAGCCGCCGATTTTCAGTGTAATCCCCAGACCGGCTTTCATTGTGACCTCTTTCAGGCGGCAGATTTCATCCATTCGAGCCCCCTCCGCCTCAAATTCCGTTTTAATCCCTATTACATGGTAGTTTTCTTTCAGGTCGGTTAAGAGATCCACCATCTTTTTCTCCATCATATTCATTACACATTTCCTCCTTTTACAATAGCATTTAAATTTTTTTTATTTATGGATCGGATAAGAATTGTTAAAAGAATGCCGAATACACTCATTACCGCTGAAATATAAAATGCATTGGTGTAATCGCCATTATTTGCAGACTTCACTGTGGCTGCCAGGATTGGCCCTATATACCCGCCTATTGCAAAGCCGGAGAATATAAACCCATAGTTTATTCCATTGTTTTTTATCCCGAAGCTATCCGCTGTCAACGCCGGAAATACCCCCATAAACCCACCGAAACAGAAACCGGTTGCTGACACGAATAACACAAATTTCACAAACTGGCCTTCCCCGACAGATGACAGCAAGACCATCATTAACGCGGAAATACCGTACATGACCGGCAGAACATTATACCTGCCCGCCTTATCCGATATCCACCCCCAAATAATGCGGCCCGACGTATTTGCAACCGCTATTGCGCTTACCGCAAAAGCGGCTTTTGACGGGCTGACGCCCGCTACCTCCTGCGCAAGCATGGAGGCCTGACTGATAATCATCAATCCGGCTGAAGTTCCGATGGTTAGCATGATCAGAAGCAAATAAAAAAGAGGATCGGCAATCATTTGCGACCATGTCTTATCCTTTCCGGCAATGGCAGAACCCGCGTTAATTTGAGGCGGTTCCCAGCCTTCCGGTTTGTAACCGGCGGGTGCTGTCAAGATAAATTTTGAACTGACTGTAATTACGATAAGATAAATAATTCCCAGCGTTTTAAAGGTAAACAGCACGCCCGAACCGGCTATAAGCCACTGTGCGACAGGCGCAAAAATGATAGCGCCGGATCCGTATCCCGCTGTAACCAGGCCTGCCACCAGGCCTCGTTTATCAGGAAAAAATTTGACGGTGTTTGCTATTGTACAACTGTAAACAAGACCCATTCCAAATCCGGCAATTATTCCGTAACATATATACAGCCATGCTAACGAAGAAGCCAGCCCGGACAGACAGATGCCGCCTCCGTATAATATCCCCCCGGCAAATATGACCCAGCCGGGGCCATACTTATCCTGGATTTTTCCTCCGGTAATCATTGTTGCCGGACTGACAGCGTTCGCAATCGTAAATGTCAGTGCCGTGGCGGCGGCAGTCCATCCGAATGTTTTAACAAGAGGACCCGCAAATACACTCCACGCATATCCGGAGCCAATACATAAATTGATTAATAAACTTGCTGAAAGAACAAACCATCTCTTTTTCTTCAGGTCCATTTTAATTTCTCTACTCACTTTTCCGATTATTATTTTATAGCAGGGCATCCAATCCGATCATTGCGATATAATAGAAGTTGATAAGCAGGTTGAATTTCAACATGCTTCCCATGCATACATGACGAGGCTGCAATATATCAGGCATGTGCCAGAGACGCAGGAAAACTGGAATGACATGTACTGTGAAAAAACCCAGAAGGAATGCCCCGTCAGAGAAGTGCAAAATCACAAGCACATAAACAGAAGCGAACGAGATCGTTATAAGCATGCGGTATACAGCTCTGGCAGCATATTTTCCTATTACAATGGGAAGCGTCCTGCGTCCTGCGGTACGATCCTTTTCCATGTCACACAAATTATTTGTCATCATCATCAGGGATACTGTAAGTATCGACGGGATGGCAAGCAAAAGGACGTGAAAGTCCATCGTACCGTTCATGCCGGTGTATACCGCCAGTGGAATCAATCCGCCCATGACAAGGCCTGACACAAGTTCACCCAGCGGCGTACGGCAAATGGGAAACGGACCTGCCGAATAAAGCACAAGTGTCACACCGCCGATTAACCCGATGATTAACAGCGCGATCCCCCGCATCAGTACGAGCCATATACCCATTCCCAGCGCAAAAATCAGAATCCCTATAATAAGCAAGATGATATCGCGCTGTCTGAATTTATGCTTAACAAGGATTGACTGCTCCGGACTGTCACAATTTTCCAGCTGGTCGGTTTTATTGCGAAAGTCACAATAATTATTGGAACAGTTAGCAGCCGCCTGCATTAGAATTGCAGTTGCCAGTAACATATAAAACAACGTTGGTGAAAAGGAAGTCCCATAATGTATACTAAGCATTGCTCCCGTAAGTACCGGTAGAATACTGGATATCCATGCCTGAGGTACTACCAGCGAAAAAACAGCTTTCGGCGTAAGACGTTCATAAGTGCTCATGGCACACCTTCATCCTTTGTTGAATGAATAATACAATCTGCGTCATTTGCGTTTTGTAAAAAACTCATGACGAATACAATGAAACACCTGTGAGATTCCCAAAACCTCGGTTAGATACATTACATTGATAAACCGTTTCATGGAATTCGCCACAGGTGAAGGCACGCTCATTTTAAACGGTCCCATGCGGATCTGAGCCACAGCGTAGTCGTTACCTATGCTGATCATTACACCATGAAAAGATGGCTTATATTGTTTGGTACGCCCATTTCCCGTAACATCCGCAGCTATATTATCTGCCACTGCCTTCGCACTCTGCTCACAGTTTTCCACCATTTGCGGCACAGGTGATTTCTTGCCGGGCGGTAAATAAAACATATTGTCTCCGGCAACATAAACCGCAGTATCAGCCACTGAGCGGAGCAAACCGTCCTGAGTAATTCTTCCCCTGCCGCAGGATTCGACGTTCTTCGCCATAAACTGTGAAATGTCTGCGCATTCAATCCCGGCAGACCATATTACCGTTCCTGTCGGAAGCGAACTTTGTTTTCCGTTAATTTCCAGCACAATGGCGTTATCGTCCACCCGGATAACCTTAGCAGAAAACACAAGCGACACACCCATATCCTTAAGATGTTTTTCTACTTTATCTGAAAGCCGTTCCGGCAAATTGGGCACCGCTCTGGGAAGCGCATCCGCCATTACAATGTTAACCAATCCGTAAGGCAGCGAGTAACGTGCACAAAGAAGCCGGGCGTATTCCGCCAGTTCTCCTGCCAGTTCCACTCCCGTAAGCCCCGCACCCACCACGTGAAAGGTGAGCAGCCGTTGCTTTTCTGCCTGGGTTTCAATCTGGGTCTCAACCTGGGTTTCAGATGCTTTCAGAAATTGGGTCTCAATCTGTTTCTTTAAGCGAACGGCATCATCAAGCGTCCAGAGAGGAAATACATTCTCACTTGCGCCGGGTATCCCGAAATAGCACGGCTTCGAACCAGCCGCAAGTACCAGGTAATCATAATCATACACCCCGGCTGTACCGGTAATCCGCTTTGCGGTACGGTCAATTTCCGTAATTGTATCAGTAATGATTCGTACCTTGCGGCGCGCAAATATTTTTTCAAGCGGAAACGCTATGCTTTGCGGGTCCATTCGCCCCGTTGCCGCCGCATGGATCTCGGTGCGCATCGTGTGATATGTATTACGGTCAATCAATGAAATCGAAATGTCCTCAAGACTGCCAAGCTTTTTCTCCAGGTAAATTGCAGTCAACACTCCGGCATAGCCTGCACCGAGAACAACTACATGCTTCAAATTCTACGCCTCTCTCCATATGAAAATAAAAATAGAACCGGTTTTATGAATTTTTTGACTATTGCTCCAGAACCCAACCTAGAAATGAATCAAATATATCAAACGCTTCGTTTTTTTCCAATTCGGCAAGCAGTGTCCGCGCGCCTTCGGCAATATTACGCATATACCTCCTGGTAAAGTCGACGCCTCCCGAAGCCCGGATCAATTCGTGTATCTCCACATTCGCCGGACCGGCTGATGTCTTCAGCTCCGCAAGAGCACGCAGTCTTTCCCCTGTTTCTGGATGGGCAAACGCATATATGGCAGGCATCGTATAAATACCCTGCAAAAAATCCTTCTGTGTGGGTTTATCCGATATCCCGTCAGGGACGCAGACATCCAGAAGGTCATCCCGGATCTGGAAAAGTATTCCGATGCAGCTTCCCAGCATGGCATACTGCGCGGCTGTTTCTTCATCCGCATTTCCCTCCAGTGCGCCTACCCGGCACACAGCGGAAAACAGGGCGGCCGTTTTTCCGTTAATTCGTTCCACATACTGCTCTATTGTTACAGAAGCATTATAGTATTCACTTTTTTGAAGTATCTCGCCCGCGCACATCTCGGAAATCGATTGGGAAAACAGTTCGAGTGCACGGGTTGCACCTAAATGCGATAACGTCTGCATCACACGCGCGATCATCAAATCTCCCGCATAGACGGCGATGTCCTTTCCAAAGCGGCTTTGAATGGTAGGAAGGCCGCGTCTGCAGGTCGCATCGTCTATAATGTCATCATGTACCAAAGACGCCATATGTATGATTTCCGCACAGGCGGCAATATTTATGAGTCTTTCCGTGTTTTCGTTTCCCATCGCAAGCAGCATTGCAGGTCTTAATAATTTTCCCCTGCTTTTTAATACGGCACTTATCACCTTATCAACATCGGGCGATGAAAAACAAAGCTGCCTGAGAATACATCTTCCTACGCTGACAAGGCCTGATTCAATGCGTGCACTTTTTTGAATCTGCAATGCTTTTCGCCCCCTGTTCTCCGTTATATTTTCCGTTTAAAACTTCTTAATTGCCATATTGGGGCACAAGCGCTATCGCTGCATGTACCCCAATATTCAGCATCTTTCTTTGCCCTGCTCTTTCTATAGTATCAAATACTGTTAGTATCAAATACTGTCGAAAGCGGTGATTTACTTGATTGCCTCGGAAACCAACTGCATCAGCTTGTCATAAGCCGCCTGGACATCGATGCCCTTTGCCTTGGCATCTTCAATCCACTTATCGTTGGCTTTTGTTGCGTAAGGAGCCCACGCAGCCATTTCAGTCGCATTAAGAGTGTAGATCTTTTCACCCTCGTCAAGTGCAAGCTGACGCGCTTTTGATTCTATGCCCAAATCATAATCTGAAAGCTTTACTGCGCACTCCGTATAAGCATCGGTTATAATTTTCTGGTATTCCTCAGGGAGTGATTTCCACTTGTTAAGATTGATTACGAAGCCTCTCGCCTGCAGTTCAATTCCGCCTGCGCCGAACTCAGTATGAAATTTGGTGAGTTCGTTCAGTTTATTGCTCTCCCAGGAATTCCAGTGGGTGGACATCGCTTCGATCAATCCGGACTGGAGGCTGGTGTAACGCTCGGAAGTGGAGAGCTTAACCGCACTGCCGCCGATTTCATTGTAAAGTAGCATATCGGCTCCGGTTGCTCCGATATTTTTGCCCTTGATATCTTCAGGCTTGATATAGAAACCTTTGGTGCTGTGAAGATGACGTCCAGGGGTTGCGTCGATGCTCAGCCAATGGGCGCCGGCTTTTTCCATTTCCTCCTGGATTCCAGGTACGGTATCCAGGAGCTCCTGATAAATTGCAGTCATTTTGTCAACCTTCGGAGCGCCTTCCGGATACAGACGGTCCCAAAGCAGGGGCCATATCTGTGTTGTTTCTGTCATTGCCGACAGCATATAACTGATATCGGACATACCCTGACATACGCCGTTCAGCATCTCGGAATATTTTACAAGACTTTCGGAAAAGTATGTATTGATTTTGACGGCGCCTTTTGTTTCCTGAAAAATTTTATCGGCAGCATCCTGAGGAAATTTGCTGATAGCAAGACTGGCCGGGTTCTGGTCCGCATAGCTCAGTTCAAAGAGCGGTTTGGTATAAAATCCATTGGCATCCTTTCCAGATTCCGCCGGTTCTGAAACAGATGACGCTGCCGTTGCTGTTGATGTTACTGCCGCTGTTGATGCCGGTTCTTCGGTTTTCGTTCCGGTGCATCCTGCAAAGAGAACCAGAGACATACATACCACAAGAATAACTGCTACTGCTTTTTTCATGATTACCCCTCCTAAATTTTGTAGTTGCTTCTTTATTGCATTTTATTGCTATCAGCGGCTTTCAGGAGTCCTTCCAGGAATAGTCTCCGAAAAATCGCCAAAAATTATTACTAATAACACTGACACTTTTAAAACGTCCCATAAATCAAAATGGAAGGATTCTGTATCCCTACTTCTTAAAGCAGAATCGTAGTAATCACCGGGAATGCTATAATAAGGCTGAGATGGACAACGTCAGAGAGAATAAACGGTATGACTCCTTTAAATACTGTTCCTGTTGGAACATTGATGGCTGAAGATACAACAAAGCAGTTAAGCCCGTAAGGCGGGGATATCATACCCATTTCCGCCAGCTTGACGCACAAAATGCCAAACCAGATCGGGTTGAATCCAAGACCGATAATTGTCGGGAATATTATAGGGACGGTAAGGATCAGGCATGAGGTAATGTCAAGGAAGCAGCCTGCAATCAGGTAAAAGACAATGACAATCGCCAGTACCACCCATTTGGAAACTTGCATGTCCGCTACAAGAACGCTTAACTCCGCAGGAAGACGGCTCATGGTCAAAAACCGTGTAAAGATATATGCGCCAGCCATCGTAAAGGCAATCATCGCCCCATTCCGGCAGGTGTCCACGATGGATTCCATGAATACCTTTTTTGACATTTTTCTTAAAACCATTGCTATCGCAAAAGCGCCAACGCAGCCTATGGCCGCTGCTTCAGTCGGCGTAAAGAATCCGCCGTACAGCCCGCCGATAACGAAAACGATCAAAAACACGATCTGCCATACGCCTTTGAGCGAACCCACTTTTTCTTTCATTGCAAATCTTGAATTGGAAACATTTGGAGCGAGACTCGGCCAGATCCGCACAATGATTTGTATGGTGATGATATACAGCACGCACTGTAAAACGCCCGGAATGATACCGGCGATAAAGAGCTGTCCGATAGATGTCTCCGTAATCATACCAAATATGCACATGTTCATGCTTGGGGGTATTAAAATACCGATGGTGCCGCCTGCCGCAAATACGCCGGCGGAAAGGGAATCGGCATACTTGTGCCGCTTGAGTTCGGGATATGCAAGCTTTCCCATTGTAACCGCCTCCGCGGCGCTGGATCCGCAGACCGCGGCAAAGACTCCGCAGGCGACAACCGTCGCAATCGCAAGCCCGCCTTTTATTCTGCCCAGCCATTTGCTGGCCGCGTCAAACAAGCCCTCGCCCATACCTGTATTGGAGATAATGACGCCCATCAGGGTAAACAGCGGCAATACCGCAAACGTATAGGTTGCAAGCTGGGTATACGGTTCCATTCCGACCATCGTCAGGGCCATGGGCCATCCGCGCACCAGCGCAAAACCGATCAGGCCGACAACAGAGAGGACCGCGCCCACCCAAACCCTGCAGAACATCAGAACCAGGACAATAATAAGGCCAATGATACCTATGGTTTGAGAACTCATTATTTAACGGCCTCCTTTCTTTGAAATAGCTTAAGTATCAGTAATACCGTACTCAGGGTCATAAGAAGGTAGGCAAACGCTACAGCAAAGTAAAATGGATAAACAGGAATTTTGCTGATATAGCCGGCAGTACCTGCCGTTTTCATTAAAAATCCCTGAACCACGGATTGCTGTGCAATAATAAAGGTGATAAATATTACGATCAGATAGTTTAATATGTCAAAAAACTTCTGTGCTTTTTTGGGCAGCTGCTCAACTACTACTTCCACCTTGATATGCTGCATAGCCATTGTACAGACACCCAACCCCATAAATGCGATTCCGGAGGTAAAACACTCAACCAACTCCGAAGTGCCGGGAATAGGAAAGTGAAAAAACGTCCTTCCCGCTACATCAATAAAAATCATGAGTACAACAAAAACCAGACATACCCCCGCGATGGCTAACAAAACCTTGTTGATGGACTTTATAATCCAGTCCAGTGTACCAATAAATCCCTTCCGGTCACCTATAGCTTTGCTTTCATTCACTTATAGACCGCTCCCTTCATTGTCTAGTAGCTTCTCTTGTCAACATACGTCGTAGTTCTCTTCCCGTTATCAACCCCCTTATGTACAGGCAGCTTATTTCTATGTTTTCTGCATGTTTATAGCTTCCATTAAGCTCATACCGTTTTTGATTGCTTCCATAATCAGTTTTTCTTTCTCTTCCTTTTCCAGCGCCAATTTCAGTATTTCTTCGCACTGCCCGGCCGGCACTGCGGCAACGCCATTATCATCAGCCATAATAATATCTCCGGGATGTATGCTGATACCGTTGCAGAGTACAGGCCGGTTTAAGGATACAAGCTTCATTTTGCCCACGCCGGAGAAAGGCACGAAGTGGCGCGCAAAGACAGGCATTCCCAACTCACGAAGACTTTCCACATCCCTTACGCCGCCATCTACGAGAACACCGGCAGCACCTCTTTTTTTGAGGTACGTCGCGGTCAAATCACCAAGTGAAGCTGTCGGGGCGCCGCCGTTATCAAAAACAGCCACATCACCCTCATTAATCAGAGCTGCAATCTGTTCAAAATTATAGTCACTTTTTTCAAAATCTCCCCTGTTTCCATTCGCTACTTTAATGGTAACAGCAAAACCCACAAGTCTTTTCCCTGATATTGTCTGGCGGAAACCAAAAAATACCCTGTTTGCAATTCCAAGCTGCTCAAAAATATCACTGACGGTAGTTACAGAGACACTGCTAAAGCCACACAATATATCTTTACGCAGACACTTTGTTTTCTCTTGCATTGATCTTCCTCCCGCAAAATATTATAATGGCGATGTTTATTTATCAAATTCATCCGAATCCAAATATGAAACCGCATTCCGGCCGGCCATACGCCCACTGTTTACAGCAAAGCCCATTGTGCTCCCCGGTAACGCAAAGCAGTAGCTGTCACCAAAAATAGAACAGGCATCCGTACCGCAGGCATACAGGCCCGGAATAGGCTTTCCTTCGTGTGTCAGCACACGAAGCTCATCATTGATTTTAATGCCTCCAAGTGAACCATAGCCCGCCGGACATTGTTTACACGCATAGTATCTTGGGCCGGTAATGGGACGTAAATACCTGGGGCTTTTATTAAAGAACCGGTCTCCGTCGCGGCAGGATTTGTTATATTCTTCAACGGCAGCCTTGAGTTCTGCGGTGTCGATACCGGTCATCTCCGCCAGTTCGTCAATAGAATCTGCCACATACAACCCCTTGGCAGCCTCTGCATCAATATTTTGAAGGTGTCCGAGCGGAGTACCCTGCTTCGACTCTCCGCTGAGGAATTCCGCGAGTTCCCTGTCCCAGTTCTCGATGGTGTGTACATTGTGTTGCACCGTAAAATAGTCCAAACCGTTCTTTTTGTAATAGTTCAGGATATTATCATCAATAATGCTGAACCCGCAGCGTTTGGTTTGGCGTGCTATCGCATTACCAGTAAATACGGTGTTGTTCATCAGTTCTTCGTTGAAAAAGCGCTTTCCTTCCAGATTGACCATCAGATTGGGCTGACGCATCACTTCACTGAGTGTCTTGTACAGATTGGACACGCCCGGTGAGTTATAAGTCATCTCAATGCCTACCTCTGTCTTACCCGCTCCAGCTTCCCATGCCATTCGGATCCCATCGCCCGTCACACCGGGAATACGGAAGGAAAAGAGATCCCTGCCCCATTCGAAGCCTGTATACTGACGGATCATATCCGGGTTGTCACCAAAGCCTCCCGTAGCAATAATGATGCAATCGCATTCCGCAACAATCTCCTCACCATCTTCATCTACCGCTATCACACCGGAGGCACGCCCGTCCTTTATAAGAATCTTTTTAACCGGAGTCTTGTAATGGAACTGTACGCCCAGTTCTTCCGCCCTGTCCGTCATGGTTTTTACCATTGCCGAACTGGCACGCTGCGCAGGCACATTGCTCCCCGGCACCTTTACAATGTGCCAGGTCGGGTTGGAATGGTTATAATACTTGAAGGCGCCCAGAAATTCCACTCCCATGCTCTCCAGCCACTCGACCGTATTGGCGGAAAGATCATAATATTTACGCACAAGACGGGCATCCACCCTCCAGTGGGTATATTCCATAAAAATTTTAAACGCGTCATCCGGTGTAAAATCGATCATCTGATTTTTCTGATGACGGGACCCTGCGGCAAACAGGCCCATACCCATATTTGCCGCTCCTCCGGTCGTATTGCTCTTTTCAAAAACGATAACGCCAGCGTCCTGCTCTGCTGCTGAAATTGCAGCAGCAAGCCCGGATAACCCACCGGCAATGACTATAACATCCGCTTCAACCTTTTTCATGATCTGACTCCCTTTCGTCCGATACTTTACTATCAAATGTCACGGGCAACCAAGGTTCCTGCAGCTATCGCGTCAACTATCAAAAGAGGTTCTTTGCAGTCACCGACAGCATATAGCTCGGGCACCCTGCCCTTTAGCAAGACATACAGGTATGGATCCGGGACCGAAGGAACGGCAGGCACCACCGAGTCTGCCCGGAAGGTGACTGTTTCCCCCTCTTTCGTGACCGCTTTTACTCCTCCTGCAATGACCTCAATATCTTTCACCCCGGTCAGCATCTTAACCCCTTTGCGTTCAAACCATTCAACCAATAGTCTCCGAAGCGCCGGCACAATGCCAAGGCCCAGGGTATCTCCCGTTTCCAGAATGGTAACCCTGCGATTCCGGCGGACAAAGAACTCGCCCAACTCGCAGCCGTGCATACTGCCGCCCAGGATTACAACATTTTTCCCCAGGGGCATCCATATGTTGGTAAGCATGCCGAGTATTTTTATGGGGAAAATCTTCAACGCGAGCTTTAACATTGCATGGAGCTTTACGTTATCAACTACAACGCGGTTTTTTATACCTTTTACGTCAGCGCTCCCCAGGATACCCCCGGTCGCAATAATAACCGCGTCCGGTTTTTCTGCGAGTACATTCTCTACAGTCGCCTTTGTATAAAGCCTTACTTTGACATGATGCATTTCCAATTGATTGACATAATACTTAATGACGGCAGGTATATCTTCAAATTCCAGGCCCTTTACCAGTGAAGCCAAGGGTAAAAGCCCTCCAAGATTGCCTGCCTTCTCGAACAGAACAACTTCGTGGCCTCGTATTGCCGCCGTCCGCGCCGCCGCCATGCCGCCGGGGCCGCCGCCAACTACCAGAACCTTCTTTTTCTTATGCGCGGGTGTGATTTGATACGGCTGATCTGTTCCCATAAAAGCATTAATTCTGCACCGGCGGTTAACACGCTGCGGATCAAGGCAGGTAAGACACGACGAGCAAGGCGCCACCTCTGATTCTCTGCCATTTAACACTTTATCCGGATATTCCGGATCCGCAAACAGACGCCGTGTCATACCGATCAAATCGGCCTTTCCCTCGCTCACCAGCTGTTCGCCCAGCTTTGCATCCAGCCTTCCGACCACGAGCACCGGTATCTTTAGAATCTTTTTTAATTCCCCGCTCAGAATACGGTTGGCTCCCACGCCTTTTCCCGCAGTATAGTATTCTTCAGGAAACTGGCTGACCGGAACCGGCGGTTCGGGATAAAAGAATTTATCCGGAAGATATCCACCCTGATGATAACCCAGCCAGTGGCTTCTTACATGAATTGCATCGACACCGGCTTCTTCCAGTAATACCGCAATCCGTTTGGCATCGTCAAACGTCAGACAGGTGCTGTTTTCAATACCGATAGCCTGTCCCATCTCAATGCCGTTCATACACACCATAACCGGGAACTCCGCCCCATTACGGTATTTGATCTCCTTTACAACTTCTGTCAGAAAGCGTGAGCGGTTTTCCACACTTCCGCCGTATTCATCGGTTCTCTTGTTCCAGAACGGTGAGAGGAAGTTATGGAACAGATGGCTGCTGGCCGCATTGATATCGATACCATCAAACCCTGCCTTCTTGATGCGTACCGCCGCAGATGCGAATTTTTCCACCAAAGCGTGTATCTCCTCAACTGTCAGTGGATGCGGAGCATCGCGGTGCATATCCGTTGCCAGGTCGAGTTTTGTATCCGACGCGCCGATCGGTGGTCCTACATAAACCGGCTCCTGCGTTGGAAAAAGCGGATTCATCCACGGTCCCTCATGTATCATTTGCATAAACGCAGGGCAGCTATACTTATGAATCGCATCAGCCAATTCCTTCATTCCGGGTAAATACTTATCGTCGTCGATACGATACCGGCAATGCCAGCGGGCGCCTTGCGGATAGTCGACTGTCGGCGCTTCAACAATTAACATCCCGACCCCGCCTTTGGCAATTGCCTCATAGAATGCCAGCGTTCTGGAGTTCATGTGTGTTTCATTTTCGTCCCAATACCACATGGATGCCCCTGTTTTAACAATACGGTTTCTGAGCTTGCAGGATCCGATATAAGTTTGTTCACTTAGCCTTTTATAGCCTGTAGAACTCATACGCTCTCCTCCGTCCTAAAATATTGTCCTTGTATTTATCCATCCCTGATCTACTGCCCTTATATTTTATCTATCACTGATCTACTGCCCTTATATTTTATCTATCACTGATCTACTGCCCTTGTATTTTATCTATCACTGATCTACTGTCTGCATTTTCACACTACAGCGGGAACTCTTTCAGCGGTTCTTTCCCCGCTAGAACTCTTTGTCCGCCTGAAGCCAATGAAAGCAGGATGTCTTCTTCCGGCAGAATATCGACCGGCGCAATAAAAGATACCCTGCGAATAATTTCATCTGTGATATAATCCCACCTTGCCATCGGTCCGATAAGGACAATACGGTCAACGTTACCGCAGACCACGGTAGCAAGCTCGCCGATGGCCTTGGCTGTCTGATATGCCATTGCCGCGCATATCAGGGCTGCTTTTTCACATCCCTGTGCCCTGCGTTTTTCTACCTCTTCCACATCTTTTGTACCTAAATGCGCTGCCACCCCGCCATTCCCCTTAAACATGTCATTTATGGTTTTGCGGTCAAGCTGTCCATTAAAGCAAAGCCCTATCAGCGCGTGTGTCGGTATTCTACCCGCACGCTCCGTCGAAAAAGCCCCTTCGTCATCAGGTACAAGATCTGTCATTTTTCCATGGCTATGCAGGCTCACAACATTACCGGAACGAAGATAGGCAACAATAATATTTGCCTTCTGATAATCAATCTGATTCATCGCAGCAGCTTTTCGCGCCGCTGCTTTCATATTCAGCGTATGACCCATGCTTTCCCGTTCTATCTGAGGTATTCCGGTAATCTTTGCCAATGGTCCAAGCTCATTTGTAGATATGCCATCGTAGATCATAACCGGAATATTTGTATTTTCTGCAAGGATATGTCCTACAGGCGCTGCGGCATTCGTCGGATGATCCGGGATACTTCCCGTGCTTAGAAGCTTCAGCAGAGCGTTGTTTATACGATGGGCGCCGCCCGGTATGGGAGGAAACGGACCTCCGCGGCAGACAATGGCCGATAATCCTTCCATGGAAACGTTATGGTCCGCCAAACACATTTTAAGCTCCATTGCCCGAAAATCAGCCTGCGCAATATAATTGCCCGCCTCCTTCAGCTTCTCCGGAGCATGCGATACCGCAACCCTTATAATCTCATTTTCATTTTCGAAAACCCCTGCTTTGGTATAAAGCGGCTCCGTATCAATTGAAAGTACACGAAATTTATCCATCTGAATTTTCAGCCCCTCCCAACAAAACAACTTCCATATTCCGTGAAAAAATTTTGAAGATTCACCACCAGGCTGCCGTCACTCCTGATTCGATTCCCCCCGCTCACGACGCCTTCTTCTTAACCCCGCTTCCGATTCAAAAGATCCTGCCTTCACCGGCTGCAGCGGGCATTTTGGCTTTATTCCTCCCGCCTTTACCACGGCGTCTGCTTTACAGGCTTTTATACAGAGACCGCAGCGTGTGCAGCGATCGTTGTCTATTACATGAATCAATCCCTCACCGCCGGCTATGCAGTTTTCCGGGCAGACATCCAGACACTCGCGGCAGCCGGAGCATTTCCCGGGGAGAATGTGCAGCGTATAAAATTCCCTGCATACAAGCGCAGTACACTTTCGGCGTATGATGTGCGCATTCCATTCCTCGGCATACGTTTCAAGCAATAATTTTATTCTGAGCGCCGTCTGTTCGGCAAGCCTGCAATCAGCCGCAACTGCTATAATACCACATATTTCTCTGAGAAGCTCTGGATCCTCCGCCTTGCCTTTTCCTGCTATAATGTCGGAAATAATATGATAGAGCTGGTTTATCCCATCTCTGCACATCGTCCCACGGCCACAGGATTGCGAGCGTGCGGCAGCGGCAATCTGTAAAGCCGCATCTACCGGACAAAGGCTTTGAAGCATACCATCCTCCGCTTCAAAGCGAGGCAGCCCACTTTCATCCCTGTCACAAATTTTAATCATAGCCGTACCCGCTCCTCTCACCTGGACGTGTATGAATTCCACATTCTATTTTTTGTTATCTGTGTTCTCAAATCACACTGCAGGCATCTGTTCGCTTCTATATCAGCCTGCTCTGCCGACAGCCCGCCGTCAACGCAGCCAAAAGTACATGTGCGCTCATCGCCGGGCAGCAAGCCGGGATTTTGTCTTTTTATATGAGCAAAGCCCACTTGTCTGCCTATATCAGTTTCTGCCGGAAGCCTTTCCACCAGAGTTTCATTAATATCACCGTCGCCTCCGAGGTACCTGTCAATTTCCTGCGCCGCTTTACGACCGCCGTTGATCGCGTCAATCACGGATTTTGTTCCAGTCACGATATCCCCCGCAAGATATATCCTGTCTACCGGGGTACTAAACGTTTTTCTATCACAGACCGGGTAACCGAAGCGGTTGAGTTCCAATCCGAATCCCACCGAAATATCCGGCCTTTGTCCTGTGGCAAATATGATGGTGTCGCATTCGATCAACTGCTCTGTGCCCTCGATTATTTTAACCTCAAGACAGCCTTCAATAAAGCGGAATGACGATACGTCAATAATTCTGATTCCGGTTACCCGCCCTTCATTTCCTTCAATTGCAAGGCTGGATTTTCCTGCTAAAATATGGATGTTCTCTTCAAGCGCCTGTTCCAGTTCCTCATGGTCTGCCGGTATTCCATCCCGTTTTTCAAGGCAAACGACACTCACACTGGCTCCAAAGCGCCTTGCTACACGCGCGGCGTCAAACGCAACACTGCCTCCGCCCAGCACTACTACCTTTTTTCCGGCAGCAACCTGCGGAATTTCCCGGTTCAGGCCGACCATCTGTAAAAAGGCTAACGCAGAAAGGTTCCCCGTAAGGTCCGAGCCCGGTAAAGAAAGTTTCCCACCGGCTGCGGCCCCGACAGCCACCAGAATGGCATCGTATCCCTGTTCTTTTAATTCGAAGACCGAGGAAACATCAATTCCTGTCTTTATGGTGACGCCCGCCTGTTGTATAATCTCAATTTCCTTTTTAAGAATATCTTTCGGAAGTCTATAGGATGGTATAGCCGTAGCGGGTATTCCTCCGGCTACGGGCATCCGTTCAAACACAGTGACTTCATGTCCGCATTTCGCCAGGTAATAAGCGGCAGTAAGACCTGCGGGGCCGGATCCGATAATGGCCAGTTTTTTCCCCGTTTGAGGTTTTTGAAATGAATTCCGGCGCCATAGTTCCTTCATATCATGTTCCACAGCAAAGCGCTTCAGTTCGCATATCGATACCGCATCATTCAATTTGGTACGTTTACACCCTTTTTCACAGAAACGGCTGCAGATATATCCCAGCGTTAGCGCAAACGGCACTTTTTCACGAATAACCGAAACTGCCTCGGAATATTTCCCCTGCCTGATAAACCGCAGGTATGCAGGAATATCAACGTGTGCCGGGCATTGCGCCGAACATGGAATCAGTGCCTCCTTAAGCGGAATATCCTCGCGGAAGACCCCCTCCTCGTCCCGCAGCGCACCGGTGGGACAGACTTCCACACAGGCGCTGCAAAAGCGGCAGTCGGCCTGAGCCAGAGAAATGTCTCCCTGTGTCCCGATATATGTCTCATCATTTTTCTTGCGATAATCAATTATGCCGACGCCGCGAAGTTCATGACAGGCGCGTACACAGCGCCCGCATTGTATACAGCGTTCCATATCCCGGCTGATCAGCGGATTGTTTGTATTGAGACGTGTTGTGGTTTTATGGATTTCCCTCATACGGGAATGCGCAACCGAAAGATATTGCATCAAGGCCTGAAGTTCGCAGTTCAGATAACTGCGGCAGCTTGTACAATCGTGTGGATGTCCGGCAAGCATAAACTCAATTGAAGCGCGGCGCAGACTTAAAAGTTGGGCCGAATCCGTCTTTATGCGCATGCCTTCCCGTACGATTGTGGTGCACGCCGTAACCGGCCCGTCTTCTCCCTCAATCTCAACGACACAGAGCTTACAGCCCCCCTGTGGCGTCAGATCTGGGTGAGAGCAAAGATGCGGAACATATATTCCGGCTTCCAGCGCTGCGTTAAGCACGCTTTTGCCCTCTTGCGACTGTATGGATTTTTTATCGATAAAAATCTCAAGGCTACTCAAGGCAATATCTCCTTTTAACTTTTAACTTTTAATTTTTAATTTTCCTGTTTAAAGTGATTGCAGCCGATCTCATATCCCATCTGCAACGCCTTTTTGTTCAGTTCGATATATTGCGGCTTTGAGGCCGATTTTTCCAGAAGCGTTCTCTCAAGGATCTCAAGAGAAAGCGTGCCGGTATATCCGATAAAAGCGCCTGCGATAATAATATTTGCAACCTTGCTTGACCCCAGATCAGTGGCAAGCTTATCCGCTTCAATCGACAGTATCCTGATGTCGTCTCTCGTTTCACAGGGCGTTGCCATAGAGGAATTGATAATCATCAACCCACCGGGTTTGATAGAAGACATAAAACGGTCGACAGACGGCTGATTCAAGGCGCAAAGGATGTCCGGGTTTTCCGCAACAGGAGAAGCCACATAGTCGTCGGCAAAAACCACGGTACAGTTTGCGGTTCCGCCTCTCTGCTCATTGCCATAAGCCGGAAGGATTGTCACACTCTTGCCGAGTTCAAAGGCAGTTTTACCTATAAGATTTCCTAACAGCATTACGCCTTGTCCTCCAAAGCCGGAAATAATAATGCTCCTGTTCATTTTTCATCCCCCTTTGGTTCTTTAAATACGCCAAGCGGATACACCGGCATCATTTTCTGCTCGACAAAATTGATCGCTGCGGAAGGCGACATTCCCAGACCTGTCGGACAGGCCGAGAGGATCTCCACAAAAGCATACCCGTTATTGTACATCTGAATTTCAAAGGCCTTTTTGATTCCCGCCTTTGTTTTTAAGATATTTGGCACATTGTTTACTGCGAACCTTGCAACATACTGGGGAGCATCGAGTTGACTAATCAGCTCGCACATCTTTAACGGTGAGCCCGCCGTTTCGGCGTCACGCCCATTGGGGCTTGTCGTACTTTTCTGTCCGATTAAAGTAGTCGGAGCCATCTGTCCGCCTGTCATGCCATATATCGCATTGTTTATAAATATTGTAGTGAAGCGCTCACCGCGATTTGCAGTATGAATCGTTTCACAGAGTCCGATGGACGCAAGATCACCATCCCCCTGATATGCGTAAACAATGCTGTCCGGACGCACACGCTTAATGCCTGTTGCGGCTGCCGGGGCACGTCCGTGCAATGCAGGGAACACATCAACATTCAAACATTCCCCGTGAAGCCCCGCACAGCCTATGGCAAGTACATTTATAATTTTTGATTCAATACCAAGCTCGTCGATCACCTCGCCAATGAGCTTTGTAACTGTCGCATGACTGCATCCCGGACAAAATCTGTTCGCCTGTGTGAACAGCGACTTCGGGTGTTCATATAACGTTTTCATTCTGCCACCTCCCTGTTCAGCTGTTCAACTTTTTCTATGATTTCCTGGTGCTTGACCAACATGCCGCCGGATCTGCCATAGGTGCTGATCGGTATTCTGCCGCAGACGCCTAATTTTACATCATATACCATCTGCGCAGGCACAGTCATCTCAACAACAAGGATATGCCGGACCAAATCATGATTGAGGCTTTCGAATGCCTCGTATGGGAACGGATTTACTGTGATAGGTCGGATCATGCCAATTTTCTGGCCCCGTGCCCTAAGTTCATCGACTACTCCATGACAGATGCGTGCACTTGTGCCATACGCCGCAATTATAGTTTCGGCATCCTCAACAAGGTACTTTTCCACCATAATATCCTTTTGCCAGGTATCTATCATTGCCGCCATCCTCAGGTTTTGTCTTTCAATGGCAGCTTCACTTGGATCGCCATGGGAACAAAGCTTCCTCGGCCCGTTGCCGCGCCCTCTGACCGCCCATTCCTTGGCATTTATATCAACTTCTCTGAAATCAGGCAGATTAACCGGTTCTGTAACGGCAGCAATTAATCCGTCTATTAAAAGAAGCACAGGGTTTCTGTCCCTGTCCGCAAGATCAAAAGCCATGTACGTAAGATCCGCAGCCTCCTGAACCGTCGACGGTGCCAGCACGATCATCTGGAATCCGCCGTGCCCCGAAGCTTTTGTCGCCTGTAAATAATCGGACTGCGCATGAGTTATTGAACCGGTGCCGGGGCCTCCGCGCATCGCGTTGCATATAACCGCAGGCACTCCCACGGCAGCCATGCTGGAAAGCGCCTCGGACTTCAGACTTATCCCGGGGCCGGAGGACGATGTCATCGCACGCGCACCTGCCATACCTGCTCCAATCACCATGTTCGCACTGGCGATTTCGCTCTCGCCCTGTATAAATATGCCTCCCACCTGAGGCATACGGCGTGCAAAATACTCAGGTATTTCATTTTGAGGTGTGATGGGATATCCGGAATAAAACCTGCATCCGGCGCGTACCGCTGATTCTGCGATTGCCTCGCAGCCTTTCATCAATGCTCTATCCATATCTCAGTCATCCTCCTTGAAAAGCTCAATGGCCGCGTCAGGGCAAATAATCGAACACATTTTGCAACCTATGCAATTTTCCGGCTTTTCTGCTTTTATGTAATGGTACCCCTTTTTATTAGGTGAAGTTCCAGGTATTAATACTCCTTTTTTACAGGCTGACACACAAAAAAGACAGCCTTTGCACTTTTCCTGGTGAATTACAATATTTACCACTTGATTTCCTCCTGTAAAAACTTTAATGTAATATAGAAATATCAGATATTTGATAATACATTATTCTGCTGCTTATTTTTTACAGCTAACTTTGCTGTTTATTTTATGGCTTATTTTACGTCCTATTTTATGGCTTATTTTGCGACTTACTTTTTAAGCTATTATTTGTATGTTATATTTTGTTCTACATTGTCGCACGCAGTTTTCATTTTTCATCAATTCCAGCGTATCATCATCTATGTTTTATGTCAAGTGGATAGATATATATTTTTGATGAATCCAGGTTTTTTTTAAAATTATAATGAATTCATTAGACTGCGGCAATGGTCTAAAAAAGTATTGCTAATTTCTACCGTTTGATTTATAATACCGTTTGTGTGATAATATCGCACAATATTTCAATAATCTCGAATGGGGGTTTACAATGCCAAAACAGAATACAAATAAAATACAATCTATTGAGCGCGCGGTCATGATTCTCGACTATCTTTCCGCAAAGCGGGGCGGAGAACGTCTGACGGTTATCAGCAAGGCTCTGAATCTAAACAAAAGCACCGCCTTTGGTATTATTTCGACACTCGAATCTCTTGGGTTGCTGACTCAAAACGATGAAAATGAACGCTACAGGCTTGGAACCAAGTTCATCGAATACGGAATGTCAGTCCGGTCGAATATGGAAGTCACACCCATTGCAAAACCTCACATCGAACGCTTTTTGGAGACACATAATGAAACTGTCCAGCTTGCGCTTCTGTCTCTTAATGAAGTGATTCTGGTTGAAAAGTTTGAGAGTTCCCAAACCTTCCAGATCGCCACAAAAATAGGCGAGCGTTACCCTGTGCATTGTTCCGCCTCAGGAAAAGTACTGTTGGCGTTTTTACCCGAAGAAGTATCTTCCATGATTCTCGATAACTGCACTTTCACCTGTAATACCACAAACACAATCGTAAATCGCAAAATTTTTGAAGAGGAAATGCGTAAAGCAAGAGACCATATGTACGCTTTGGATCTTGAAGAGGGTGCGCTTGACCGCTGCTGCATTTCCGCTCCTCTCCTGAACAGTGACGGCCATTCAGTTGCGGCCATTAGCGTTACATACCCCGCAAAACACGCTCTCCATGAGGATCCAAATACCATTCAGGCCGTCGTATCGACAGCAATGGCTATTTCACGTGATCTTGGCTATAGGGCCTCCTTATGAATCATAGCAGTTCCAGGATGCCCGTGGCGCCCATTCCACCGCCGACACACATGGTTACAATTGCATAGCGCTTTTTGTTATCTTTCAGATAATCAAGCGCTTTACAGGTCAGAAATGCGCCGGTCGCGCCCATCGGATGACCAAGGGCCAGCGCGCCGCCATAGGGATTCACCTTTTCAGGATCAAGTCCCAGTTCCTTAACACAGGCAATCGCCTGCGATGCGAAAGCTTCATTGATCTCCACCACATCGATGTCTTCCATTTTCAGTTCTGCCCGTTTAAGAGCCTTTGGTACCGAGTATATAGGTCCAAGTCCCATAAGCGTTGCGTCACAGCCTTCAGTAGCATAGCCTGCAAGCCTGGCAATCGGCTTTATTCCCATCTCCTTCGCCTTCTCCGCGGTTGCGAGGACTACAAAAGCGGCGGCATCCGAAGTTTGGGATGCAAGAGCGGCGGTTATGATTCCGTCCGGCTTGAAACAGGGCGCTAACCCGGCAAGACTTTCCATACTCGTTCCTTCTCTGATACCCTCATCTTTTTCAACCAGAATGCTTTCTCCGTTCGGTCCTTTCACGTTGACCGGCACAATGGAGGAAAATTTTCCGTTTCTTCGTGCGGCAGCTGCTTTTGCGTGTGATGAGACGGCGAACTTTTCCATATCTTCGCGTGTAATGCCGTATTTCTCCGCCACATTTTCCGCAGTAATGCCCATCGACATGTATGCACCGGGATAGTTCTCCTCCAGCCAGGCGTCATGGTATTCGGGAGGAGACGGTATAAATGTGTGCGTCATATCCTCCACGCCGCCCGCAATGATTATACTGCCCTGACCTGCTTCAATTGCGTTTGCGGCAGTGGCTATAGCCTGCAGCCCGGAAGAGCAGAAGCGGTTGATGGTCTGACCGCTGACGCACTCCGGCAGGCCGGCGCGGTTTACAACGAGCCTTGCTATGTTCATTGACGCTTCGTTAATGGGGAAGGCGCAGCCCATAATGACATCTTCGATATCGGCGGGATTTATTCCCGGACATTTTGCAAGCACCCCCATGAGGGTTTGCGCAGCATATTCAACAGGGTGGGTATTTGCGAAGGAACCTTTGCGCGCACGGCAGACGGCGGATCGTCCATACGCGATAATATATGCTTCATTCTTCATGGCTTACTCTCCTTTTAAAATGTACTTTTGGTATGCGTTATCAATTAAATCCATTTCCTCCATGCTTAATTCCCAATACCCGGCTTTTGCATTTTCTTCTGCCTGCTGTCTGTTTCTGACACCTACCAATGCGGATGTTACCCCTTCATGCTTCCATACCCAGTTTATCGCAACATGAGACACCGGTTTACCATACTTCTCCGCTATCATCCTGAGTGTTTTTAAAAGCTCTTGTATACAATCAAACCTGTCATTTTCAAAATACGGATAAAATTCCTTTCTTCTGTCCCCTGCTTTGAATTGATGGTCTTTTTTGTATTTTCCGCTTAAAACACCGGCGCCAAGCGATCCATATGTTATTATTCCCATACCCTTCTTTATGCAATATGGCAACATGCTTTTTTCGGTTTCACGCTCCAGGATGGAATAACTAAGCTGCTGACTGACTATTTTCAAATATTTTGATACTTGTTCAATTTGTTCTTCAGAAAAATTTGAAACCCCCAGGCACCTGAATTTCCCTTGTTCATATAGTTTAATCAAAGCCGGCATGGTATCTTCAAAAGGTGTGGCCGGGTCAGGCCAATGAATCTGATACAGGTCTATGCAATCCACACCCAATCTTCTAAGGCTGTTATCGATTTCTTTATAAATTGATTCCGGCTTAAGACAATTGATAAATTCCTGACCGTCTCTCAATATTCCGACTTTTGTGGCGATTATTAATCCATCGCGCCTGCCTTTTATAGCTTTTCCGACTAATTCCTCAGAATATCCGTCGCCATATGCGGGCGCAGTATCTATAAGATTTATACCAAAATCAATTCCTGCCTGTATAGCCTTTACGGACTCCGCATCATCAGATTCGCCCCAGTAATCACCTGCTATCGCCCAGGTACCGATTCCAATTACGGATGCTTTCAAATCACTGGTTCCCAAAGTCTTTAATTTCATAAGCCAATATCCTTTCTATCCAAACTTGTGCGTATAGATTATTGGAAACCCTTAAAGACCGGCACTCCGGTGTAGTCTCTGGCAGCCTCCTGCCCTCGCAGGATACGCAGGACGCCGCAGGCAAGCGCCTCAAGTTCCAATTCTCCGGGGTAAATCTTTACCGGCGCGATAAATCCAACCATCTTCTTTAGTGTTTCCACAACCTCGGCATCACGTGCGATACCTCCGGTAAGGATGATTGCGTCGACCTCCCCACAAAACACAGCGGCCATGGAGCTTATGTTTTTTGCAAGCTGGTAAACAAAGGCGCTAAACACCAGCTCCGCATAAGTATCGCCGTCCTTTATTCTTTTGTGTATCTCAAGCATATCGCTGCTGCCCAGGTGATCAATAAGACCTCCGGTTTTTACGATCCGGGAATACAACTCGTCACGGGTATTCCCGCCTGAAAAACACAGATCAAGAAACGGCAGAGTGGGAAGTTCCCCTGCTCTGGTGGGCATCATGGGACCATTTCCGATAATATTGCTGGTGGTATCAACGGCGCGACCTTTTTTATGCGCAGTTATTGAGACCCCTCCGCCGATATGGGCAACGATAAAATTCATCTGCTCATACCTTTTACCCATGTCTGCCGCCGCACGTATCGCAATTTCCTTTTGATTCAGGGCATGGAACTGGCTGCCGCGGTAAATGCCTTTAAGACCGGTTATACGGGCAACATCTTCCATTTCATCCACATCCGGGGGATTTACAATGAAAGCCTTTCCGCCATATTCGCGCGCAAAAAGGTGTGCAAGCCTGGGACCGAGTACAGCCGGATGTTTAAACTTCGTGGTGCGTCCATCTTCAAGCATGACATCGTTAACGCTGTAAACCCCGCCTTCCATTGATTTCAAGCCGCCGCCCCTGCCGGAAAAGGCGTCCACCCTGTTAAGATCATACCCCTTTTCACGTACAATTCTCACAATCGCATCCTTGCGATATTCAAGTTGATCGTCCAGGTTCTTAAAACCGGCAAGCTCAGATGCCGAATGATCTGCCTTTTCCATAAACAAAGGGACTTCGCCTTCAAACAGACCAATCTTCGTGGTAGTGGAGCCAGGATTTATCGCAAATATTCTGTAATCCCCCATGATCGGACTCCTTTTCTTATATTTATAACTGTACCTATATTTGTAGCTGCATAAAACAATTACCTGTTTTTGTAAACCGGTTGCCTTTTTTCGATAACTGCGTGCAAGCCTTCAACACGGTCTTCTGTTGAGAACAAAAGAGTAAAATGCTGTTTTTCATAATCTCTTCCGACACCGCTGCCATAATTTACGCAGAAATTAATGACCTGTTTGCCGGCGCCTACAGCCATGCCCGGCATGGCAATGATTTTTTCGGCCATTTTAAGCGCGCAGGCCATCACCTCTTCATTGGCAGCCAAATCATTAATAAGTCCGACTTCCAAAGCCTCGAAGCCCCTCAGCCGTTTTCCCAGCAATATCATTTCCTTCGCTTTGGCAGCGCCGAGCAGATTGGTCAGCCGCTGGGTTCCGCCGGCTCCGGGAAGGATGCCGAGGCTTACCTCCGGAAGGCCGAAAATACTATTTTCGCCGGCGACCCTGAAATCGCAGGCAAGCGCAAGCTCCAGACCGCCGCCCAGCGCAAAGCCGCAAATAGCTGCTATAACCGGTATGCGCAGGCCTTCAAGACGATTGTTGATGCTTTGTGCCAATAGGGCTATCCGCTCCGCCTCAGCGGGAGTCGCGTCCATAATCTCGGTAATATCGGCACCCGCGGCGAACGCTTTACTGCCGCCGGTAATGATCAGCACACGAACGCTTAAATTATCTTCAAGCCGGGTAATCGCGTCTTCCAGTTCAAGATTCATGCTTCTGCACAGGGCGTTGTATGCTTTGGGACGATTCAGCGTTATTATGGCTATTCCATTTTCCACACTGAAGATAATATTCTGATATTCCATGTGCTCTTGTACCTTTCTATTCAATTATTGAGTAATATCAGCGTTTGTCATGCATCTGGCGGTATTTCTCAAGCACTTTGCGGGGTGTGACAGATTCTCTGCGGTAAATCGGGATATCCGCCTGAATACCGGCAAGATACTTCGCAATACCTTTCAGTTCATTGATATCATAGCGGGACATCATGGCAATAACTTCCATTTGAGGGGATCCTCCGCCATGCAGCCCGGCGACGATCATACTGCCGCCAAACTCGTTTACAATCTGATCCTGTATCATTCTGAAGCAGCGATGCACATCCTCAGCCGGGATAGCGGGATTTCTCATGATATATTTATTCAGAAGCTCTCCCACATTGTCTTCGGCGTAAAACGTGTTCTCAAGCGGTAATGTGGCGATAAGCCCACCTGCAAGATCGGATACGATCTTCGCTTCGTTGTAGATCTCCTCGCCTGCCAGCTTGCGTCCCGCATTTGTCAGTATCTCATCGGGAATCATCGTACCGGAAGGCGACTTCTCCGCACGGTATGCACTTGCGACGCCTGCCGCGTAAACAAGCTCCGCGATACCGATTATATGGCAAAGCTTTTCCTTCACATGCCCTTCTTTTTCAATTCCGTTGTATTCCGCGACGAGTGCTGCCTGGCTTGCGAGCACCTCAGAGGTCGCCGGCTTGCAGCCTGTATAGGAATGTCTGTGAAAATGAGCGAACATGAGCGCCAAAAATCCCGCATATGGCGTACATTCGGGATTTCCCAAGCCGTTCATGAAAACTCTGTCATTCGGTATAAAAACATCATCAAAAATTGTAAGTGATTCCATATCGCCCACATGAGCAATGGGCGCGTCAATATGGCTTCTCTTGTGGCGCAGTCCGGGCACACAGGCAAGCTTTACCCCCGGCCAGTCAGCCGGTATCGCAAACGATACTGCGTAGGCAAAATCGTTTTTGCCCATAAATCGAGTGGGCGTAACAATGATTTCATCCACATAGGGGGCTGCCGAATTGCAGGACTTCGCGCCACGCACTACGATTCCGTCAGGGCGGGTTTCAACTACCCTCATGTACATGTCCGGATCGGCCTGCTCGTAGGGACGTTTGAGCCTGTCGCCCTTTACGTCGGTCTGAGCGCAGTTTGCAACGATATCGTTTTCCTGCACCCACGCGAGATACTTCATAAACCTTTTGTTATATTCGGTTCCGAGGTCCAGATCCATTTCATACGTAACAACCGAAAGCGCATTCAATGCATCAATACCCATGCAACGCTGAATACAGCCTCCCACACGGTGGGAGAGCAGTCTGGTCATTTCCTGTTTTTTCAGAAGATCGTCAACCGTTTGGTGTATATGTGTAAAACGGTTGATGGTCTCGCCGTTCAAGTGTGAGGTGGCGGTGCAGACATCCTTGTATCTCTCGTCGTGCGCACAGTCAAAGGTCTGCCTCATTACGTAAATGCCCCCTGCAAGCCTGGGATCCGAACGGTCTATTACCTCGTCGCCAAGATAGATATTGGGTTTCATTTTTAAAAGTCTTTCATAATATTGCTCATAGGTTCCTACCGGCATACATTTATCCTCCTCTAATTTTGGTTATAGTCATACCAGCCGTGGCCGTTTTTTACGCCATACCTTCCGGCACGGTAATTTGCCTTAATGGATTGTGGGGTCGCCCACTTGGGGTTTTTACTTTCTTCAAATAAATAATCGCATACATGCGGAAAGGTATCCAGTCCGCCTATATCCATCAGCTCAAAGGGTCCCATCGGATGATTAAGGCCGTATTTGAGAGCGAGATCTATGTCTTCCTTGGATGCTATCCCCTCCTCATAAACCGAAATGGCTTCCAGAAACATCGCGAAAAGAATGCGGTTTACAATAAAGCCCGGAGTATCCTTTTTAAGTAAGACAGGGATTTTCCCAAGCGCTTTCGTAACCTCATTTACAGTTTTACAGGTCTCCTCGGAAGTATAGTAGCCATTTATGATTTCTATAAGCTTCATGGCATGCACCGGGTTAAAAAAGTGCATTCCGATCACCTTGTCAGGGCGGGACGTGGCCGATGCGATCGAGGTGACGGAAAGCGACGAGGTATTCGTTGCAAAAATTGTTTCCGGTTTGCAGACCGCGTCAAGCTCCTTGAATATCGACTGCTTGGTCTGCATATCCTCAATAACAGCCTCTATTACAAGGTCGCTGCTAGCGCAGTCAGCCAACTTGTAAATTGGGATTAATCTTTCAAGTGCCGAGTTCTTTTCTTCCTCTTTTATCTTTCCTTTGCTCACGCTTTTTTCAAGCATGGCTGCTATACGTTTAATGGAATTTTGCGATTCCTCCTGGCTTATGCCCCAAAGGCATACTTCAAAACCGTTTATCGCCGCGTGCTGTGCAATGGCGCTTCCCATTTGCCCGGCGCCAATCACTGAGATTCTTTTTACATCCATCTGTTGAAACCCCTCTCTTAAAAAATTATTAGCCGCCTATCGTTTGACCGCCATCTATGACGAGCGTCGCTCCCGTCATATAGTCAAAACAGCCTGAGGCCATTGCCAGAATAGGTCCTGCGATCTCTTCCACCGATCCCACCCTTCTTAACGGGATTTTACCTGCCATTTTTTCTTTAAACACCGGATCGTTGAAAAACTCCCGGTTAAGCTCGGTTACCACATAGCCGGGGCAAATTGCATTTACATTTATGCCATAGCGCGCCCATTCGTTCGCCATGGTTCTGGTAAGGCTGATAACACCTGCTTTAGATGCCCCATAGGGCGCCAGGCCCTTACCGCCGATCAGACCTCCCACTGAAGCCACATTTATGATTTTGCCTCCGCATCCCTGCTTTACCATCTGCGCAGCCACTGCCTGTGCAAACAGAAATACTCCCTTGAGGTTTACATCAATTACGCTGCTGAAATTTTCCTCTGTCTGTTCAAGCAATGCGGCGGTTTTTCCGCTGATACCGGCGTTATTGATCAGGATATCTATCGCGCCGAATTTTTGGACAGTTTGGTTTACGACCCTGTCGATATCCTCCTTTTTTGAAGAATCTGCCGGTATCCCGATACAAGTCAAACCAAAAGCCGTGAATTCGTCTGAACATCTTTCACAATCGGCTTGCGTACGACTGGTGATTACCACATTAGCTCCGGATTTTGCCAGCGTTACCGCGGTTGCATACCCTAGGCCTTTGGTTGCCCCGGTAACAATAGCCGTCTTATCTTTCAGTTTAAAATCAGGCATTTTCAAATCTGATAGCATAGTACACTCCAATCTATCTTCCCATCAGTCAAACCTCACCGCTAATTGATGGTCATACCGCCGTCTACCGGAATCAGCGCGCCGGTTATGTATTTTGAAGCTTCGGTTGCCAAAAACAGAACAACTCCCGCCACATCGTCCGGCTCACCGAAACGGCGCATGGATATCTTTTTGAGTACGGCTGAAGCGTTCTTTTCATCCGCAATGACAGCTTTGGTCATACTTGTCGTGATATATCCCGGAGCTACGGCGTTAACGTTTATACCATATCTTGCCCACTCGTTCGCCATAACCTTTGTCAGATGGATGACAGCTGCTTTCGCTGTGGCATAGACCGAGGTGTATTTTGCCGCAAGAATGCCTGCCGCTGAGGAAATGTTGATTATTCTTCCTCCCGTACCATTGTCTTTCATGGTTTGTGCGATTATTTTGGAAGTGAAGTAAAGACCTTTGAGGTCAATGTTCTGGATAAAGTCCCAATCCTGCCCGGTGGTGTCTAAAATCGGTTTTTCTTCGCCGCCGACCCCCGCGTTGTTGACTAAAATATCAATCTTCCCGAAGGTTTCAATTGTTTTTTGTACCATTGCCCCGATCTGATCTGTTTCGCATACATCGGCCGCAATTCCGACGGCTTTGTACCCTTGATTCCTGAACGCTTGCGATACCTCGTCGCACTCATCCTGCCGGGGATTGGTTATCACGACATCCGCTCCGGCCGCCGCCATCTGCGCAGCCATACACAAACCCAGTCCCCTTGTTGAACCGGTTATCACAGCGACCTTTCCCGCAAGATCATATCTGGGTGCCGAAAATATTACTGGCTCCATATTAAACCCGGCCTCCTGTCTGTATAGTTCAGCTATTTTTCAAAGTGAATTTATTACTTATTCCGTTGAGAGAGCAGCACTGCGAAAGCGATCGCGTTAAGCTTCAAATCCTGCCTGGTTGCTCTTGATGTGAAAACGATCGGAGAGGCGGCACCCATCACAATGGCGATCGTTGCATTATCAGTATAGTAATCAAAGGTTTTGCTCATTACATTGCCAACCTCAAGCGACGGCATAACCAGAAGATCGGCACGCCCTGCCACAGGGTGGTTGTAATCCTTATGTTTCGCCGCTTCAGGAGAAACCGCCAAATCAAGGGAAATAGGCCCGGCTATGGTGCATCCGGTTATCTCTCCGGTTTTATTCATTTGCTCCAGGGCCTGTGCGTCCAATGTGGCGGGCATTTTTTGGTTTACCGTTTCAG
>WSSedL1CaDRAFT_10000115_pt1 | contig 50131 bp, 38 predicted proteins | sample WetSurSL1Cattail_FD_9464 | JGI IMG/M metagenome (IMG submission 9464)
TTTTGTTGATTTATTCGTTCTATAACAATATCATCCCTTCGGGATTTGTTGATCACACCTTAGGAGTTTTAGTTTGTAAGCCCGAAGGGCTGATATTATTATAGCTTAAATGTTCGGCCAATAGTGAAACCCCGAAGGGGTGATATTATTCATCAATCCATTCAAATAGGTCTATAACAATATCATCCCTTCGGGATTTGTTGATCACGCCTTAAGGGTTTTAGTTTGCAAGCCCGAAGGGCTGATATTATTATAGCTTAAATTGTTCGTCCAATAGTGAAACCCCGAAGGGGTGATATTATTCATCGATCCATTCAAATAGATATTTCTCATTATATTCAATTGCGAATTTTTGCAGAAAATCCATATATTCTTCTTTGAATGTTTTCTTTTTATGGTGTTCTTCTTGATTTGCAATGTATTGATAAACGGTCTCAATTTGTGAGTGAGCATAAGAAAATGCCCCATATCCTTCTTGCCACGCAAATTTACCTTTTATAAATTTCTTCTCGTTTATAAAATTGCTGGAATTATTCTTTATGTCACGGACTAAGTCCGCAATAGCCATTGAAGGTTTTAAACCAATAAATATATGAACGTGGTCAGATGTTCCGTTTACAATTATTGATTTTTGTCCTTTATTGGTAATAATACCTGAAATGTATTTGTTCAATTCTTCCTTCCATTGTTTAGCTATAATGTTTTCACGTCCTTTTACGGCAAAAACAATTTGAATATATATTTGTGAAAATGTGCCTGGCATATATGATTTGATTATGTCACCCCTTCGGGGTTTTGGTTTTGTTGATTTATTCGTTCTATAACAATATCATCCCTTCGGGATTTGTTGATCACACCTTAGGAGTTTTAGTTTGTAAGCCCGAAGGGCTGATATTATTATAGCCTAAATTGTTCGTCCAATAGTGAAACCCCGAAGGGGTGATATTATTCATCAATCCATTCAAATAGGTCTATAACAATATCATCCCTTCGGGATTTGTTGATCACCCCTTAGGGGTTTTGGTTTGTAAGTCCGAAGGGCTGATATTATTATAGCTTAAATTGTTCGTCCAATCGTGAAACCCCGAAGGGGTGATATTATTCATCAATCCATTCAAATAGTTCTATAACAATATCATCCCTTCGGGATTTTTTGATCACACCTTAGGGGTTTTGGTTTGTAAGCCCGAAGGGCTGATATTATTATAGCTTAAATTGTTCGTCTAATAGTGAAACCCCGAAGGGGTGATATTATTCCTCCCGCTGCCGCACAATTTCATCATGTGGCAAACCATCAACTAACCTACAAAACCTTCCTTCTTTGTATTACTACGCGATAAAATCGCGCGGGAGCGGTGTAATGATAAACAGTTATTCCCATGTTTTTGTATAATAAAATCCCACTTTCTTAGTTGAATTTTTTCTTTAATTCTTCAGCTTCTTTGTGATCAACTTCTTCAAACAAAAAAACTTTTGGATTCCCATCATCTTTTGCTTTCATTAATCCCACAATCATTTGATTTTTAACATGTAGTACGATGCTATGATGGTTGAGTAATGTAATTACCTCAGAAAGCCATTTGGGAAAAAGATTGTACATGTCTTTTATGTTCTTTTCTCTACGAAAGGGGTTGTCTGCGTGTAGAATTCCACCACATTTTTCGTAAATTTGTATCGCTTTATCTTTAGTCAGATAACCAGATTTTATTGGTTCAAAATTAAAAAAACGTTTACCTGAATTGTCTAGCTTCTCTATTTGTTTCGACGGTTCTGGATAAAATTTGGAATTAATTCTTTCAAGATCTTGAAAAATTAATCTGGCATTCCAATGTGTTTCGAACTTTTCATGTTGTTTTGAATATTCTTCTTTATTCGCAACCAATGATGATAATGCAATAAGTTCAATAATCTTTCGGAATTGCAAGCAAATGAATTCTACCTCGGAAATTAAATATCCAATCGTTTTTTTTCTAGTCAAAAAGTCGTCAATAACTTCTGTTCTCTTTTAAATTTCAAAAAGGCATTTTTGAAATTTCTGTAATTCTATTTCCATTCTAGTCTGTTCTCATTTTTTTAAACTTGCCCTCGCTGCCGCACGATTTCATCGTGTGGCAAACCATCAACTAACCTACAAAACCTTCCTTCTTTGTATTTCCACGCGATAAAATCGCGCGGGAGCGGTGGCAGGACTTTGTTTTAATGAAATAATATTGTTTAAATTCTATAATTTTCTATTTACTGCTTGAATAAAACTTTCTCCTAAATCGGTTAAATAATATTTACCATTATTATTCCCTCTAACTTGTTTTTCTCGTGGATCATCCCAATCACCCAAATTGCTATCTGGAATGGGAACCACTTCTTCGTCATAATCCTCAATAACCAAATTGTGATATATCAACGAATCAATTGAAATAGAGATATCTTTTTTGTTTTCTTTATTAAATAGTGAAAAGGGATCTATGGGTTTTTCATTTTGCGAAAGTAATTCAAGCACTTTAGCATCAATCGGTTCTAAGCTATCTAATATATCAATAAATATTTTCCTTATTTCACCTTTATAATCTTCATCCATTGAATTTGTCAACAGATTTGCCCATTTTATAATTAAAGAATCATTCTCCTCTAATGTGGCTTTATCTAACAGCTTATAACCAAAGGATAAAGGAATAGTTTTCGGATTATCTATTATATTTTGCTGTGTTTCAACACGTAGTCGGATTATATTTCTTAATCTTCTTTCCTTTAATGCATCAACAAATAACAAAGCTAATCCATCTTCTATTGGCTCACCAATAACTCTAGAAATCCAGTTTGCGGTATCTTTTACCACACTTGTTTCTAAAACTTCTGCAACATCAACCTTTATTTCACACATAATTGATTATTTTATATAACGCGATTCTTAGTCTTGCACACAACATCTATATATGTGCGACACTGTCGCACTTATTTTGCACTTCTGTCTTTTTATTTTTCTATTAATGCTTTACTATACAGTGAAATGTATTTTTATTTCAAATTATCATGGTCCTCCGCTGACGCGGATAAGTTCTGGCTGCGACATAGCGAAACACTATACCACAGCCAGAGTTCTTATTCCTCTTTAGGGCTTATAACTTATTTATTAGGAGTTTTCACCGCCTTGATATCCAAATTATACGGATTGTCGCCCATCACGGTAATAGTAAACGTTTGGGTTTCATAGCCAATTTTTGTCATTGTCACCGTATAATAGCCCGGAGTGATGGTTTTCAGTTGGAATCCACCTTTTTCGGCCGAAAGTTTCACTATCGGGTCTTTGGTACTATCATTGAGCGTCAATGTCACAGTGGCATTGGGCACGCCCGCTCCGGTTTCTGCGTCATATACATGCCCCACCAGTTTCGACGGATTATAACTTGCGTCTATCTTTCGGATAACCTTGTAATCGGCATAAAACTGAGCATCCGAAGTTCGTACAATTTCTACCAGCAGATCAAAATTATCAACCACCTCGTCGGCCGTATCAAAATTTTTGTCCAGCGATACAATTATATTGTGATGCGCTTGTTTATCTACCTTTACTTGTGGTACAATAAGCTCATACTTATTAATTTCAGTCAGGTAAGCCGTTTGAGTCTGAGCATTCAAACCATAAGGTTCTATCTCATCCTTATGTTCATTTACCTTGTTATACGTACTTTTACAAAATTCGGCAAAGTTCACATCAGCCATCGCATTTAAGTCTGTCTTCGTAAAGTTCAGAAACTTCAATAAGCTTTCATTTTTTTGAAATGCGGCATAAGGTCGCATTTTGCCTTGAATTTCCAAGGTCAATTCTACCAGATTATCATGCAGCTTGTTGCGTTGCTCAATCAGTGTGTCATCGCTTTCTTGCTGCTGAGCATTGTTAGCCTGTATAGACAGAATAACAGCATCCAGTTCGGTAAAAAACGTTTCAGAATTAGGCATTTTAGCCATCACTTTGGGCGATGCTTTCAGCAGAATCCGCAATGCCATAAGCATTCTAAGTTTGTTCGTTTGTTTTGTTTTCATAAAAATGATTTTTTAGAGTAAATAATTAAGAAACTGCTTTAAAAACAAATCCTAAATTGTTTACAGTTCAAAAAACTCTTGAACTTCTATTTGACTATAAATAAGCCAAAATATCAGATGAACGTTTATTTTTAAACAGTTTCTAAGATATATCTGAGATTAGCAATGTCATTTAGTTTGGCACACAGAATACACAGACTCTACAGAATATGCAAAGTTGATTTGATTATTGTGTTTTAAGAATATACATTTACAATGAAATTTCTATTCTGTTTTTTTCGTCTTATCCGTGTTTTCTGTGTGCAAATCCTTATCTAAACGATATTGGATTATAAAGTTTAATATAGTATGATATAATAGAACGCCAATTTGTGCGAATATACATAGTGCATTGGCAATACGATTAAGGCTTCATGCTTTTAATCGTCTTCCATACATCAAAAATAAAATCCGCTTTTATTTAATCTATGCTTGCTCACTCAGTCTGTAAATCCGGCTTCTGTTTCTTTCAAATTTTTTTAGCCAAATCTTGCATTTATCTGCAAGAATCCCGGATTATTTAACCCGAATCATCCGACTTTTCATCAGAATCTTCTGTTTCTTAACACGAATCTTCCGTTTTTTCGTCCGGATCTTCCGTTTCTTAACACGAATCTTCTGTTTTGTTGACTGAATCTTGAGATTTTGTGACCAAACATTGGTTTTTTCTTGACCAACAAATGATTTTTTTGTCGTTCTATCAATTATTGTACGTTGTACAAATACATTAGGCACCCGTTTCATTCAACGGGCAACCCGCTCGATACTGATGACTGGTGCTAAGATGAAAATGTGCGACACAATGCGCGTGAAGGGAAGCAGTGCGGGGTAGTTGCACTGCCAAAAGCCGGTTGAATGTGGGCTTAGAAGCATGATTCATACAAATAAGCTTGATTTTTAGGTTAGATATTCATTCTAAAATTGATAAAATCAAAATGAAATGCTTTGTTTTGCTTTTCAACTTATGCATTTCGCGCTGTAAAAATAAATATTATTTGCTAAACAACAAAAAAATTGAACTAAAATTTCAAAAAAAGCCATCAATCCTATTGCAAGGGCAGTATTTTTTATTATTCAGGTTCTAATGAAAAACTCAGGCAGTCATTTTTAAATTAGATTACGGTGCGCTGCACCTTAAACTTATCTGTGAAATCAAATTTCTACAAAGATTTGGCTACGCCGATTTTCAATTCACCATTCTGTGGCTTTGTTAGGGTGCAGCGCATCCTAATATTTGTAGCGGGAATATCAATTCAGCATGGTAAAGGTGCGGCTGCAACATTTCGGCTTGACGGAAGCGCCGTAATATCAACTGCAAAGAAAATAAGAGGATAGTTGCAAAAACCTTGCATGTTGAAAAACTAAATGTAATTATATTGAATTTACATATAATGAGTTAGTTGTTTTTCAGCAGACCCTGTTTACTGATTAAACAAAAATATTAACGTGAATTTCCATGTTGATCTAACAACACAGAAACTCACGTTTTTCAACAACACTAAGCTTTCTTATTGGAGAAAAGCCACCTAAAACTAATACCTATGGTACATTATAGATTGCACTTTGAGCTTTAATTTCTTATGCAAATCAATGCTGCTTTATGCTATTTTTGATGACAATTGGAATCTTTTTGGGGTGATGCCATATTCACTTTTAAAGCACCTACTAAAGTATTTCGGATCGCTAAACCCTACCGAGAATGCAATATCCGAAATGTTCTGTTGTTTTGCGAGCAATTGGGCAGAACGTTTTATACGGACTGAGCGTATAAATTCACAAGGAGAAAGCCCCACAGTCGATTTGAGTTTACGGTATAACGATGCTTTTGAAACGTTCATTTCACAGGCAAACTGATCAATTGATAAGCTTACATCTGAAATTCTAATTTCCAGTTTTGCAATGACTTTTTCTATGAAAAACCTATCGTTACTCAGATTCTCATTTCCAACAGACATTGTTTTCATTAGCTTCCGATACTCTTTAGGCGATACCCCAACTTTATTTTTAAAACATTTACTAAAATATTTAGGGTCATTAAATCCTATTTCATAAGCCACTTCGGAAATTCTTAGTGAGTTAACTAGTAGAAGCTGTTGCGCAGTCTCAATTTTAAAGGGCATCTTATTATTCTCTGCATTCGTCATTGAGGTTATAATTTTAAATTAGTTATACATGTTATAATGTCAACTGCAATTCAATTATCAGACATATTGTACAGTCTTATTTACAAGTAATCGCACTCTTCGAACAAAAAAAAGTAACCATCACGATTTCAAAAATTCTCTAAAGATATTAGGTATTATATTCACGGTTTCTCTCTGCATACATAAAGCGTATATACCAATCTCCTTGCTCTGGTTTACATTGAGAGCCCCAATGTGCCCAAAGACCAAACTTAACATTACGAAACAACTGGAACCTTATAATTGCAACGACTCACAAGTTGGCTGAAAATGCCCTTCGGCTATTCATTTATTATCAGCACTTTAAATATTAGCAAATGACAAATTGATTATTGTAACAAATGACAAAATAATACCCCTCATATTTTTCATAAGTAATTCTTTTAGTAAACCATCTAGCATTCTGAACAGCAACGCAAAGCTGTAACACAACTTCATATTGTATTTGAAGAATATTCATCTTCACCATACATTTTGGTAAAGATGAATATTCAATTCATAAATGCTATTTTTTAATTATATCCTGAATTTTGCACAAGATTTTTATTAATATTAAGATCATTTTGAGGAATAGGGAAATATCGATTATGAGAATCCCAGGTTCTAGTTTCAAATTGATAATACATGTTTATATCTACAGGAGAAGCAGAAGTAGATGAGCCTCGATAGTTAGCAGCTGTTGGATCATCCGAAAGTTTCACTCCAGTAAAAGTCTGATTCAGTTCAGTAATAGCTGTACCCCAACGTAATACATCAAAATAACGCAATCCTTCAAAAGCCAGCTCTACACGACGTTCTTTTCTGATGGCAGCTCTTAACGACTCTTGTGAGGAGATGTCGGCTAATTTGATGGCAGGTAAACCAACACGATCTCTAACATCATTGATCGTTAAATCCAACAAACTTTGTGTCACGTTTCCAAAGCCCGACTCATTCACAGCTTCTATATAGCTCAACAGAACTTCGGCGTAACGCATTATTGGTGTATATGTGTAAGTATTATATAAATCCGTTACAGTGGAGTCGCATCCTTTTTTAGGGCAATATCCATCAAAAAGAGTATATTTGTTATAGTAATCATTGGTATTGGCTCCTTTGAAACAGTTATATGTAATACCATTAAATGTTGTTCCGACATAGCTTCCTAAAGGTGGCAAAAAGATTGATGCATACAATCTCGGGTCTCTGTTTACATAAGGATCGTTTTCATTATATACTGAAGATGTTGATATATCTTTACCATCAGTACAAAAATAGTCTTTTACCAGTTCGTTATAAGGAGCAAATTGATGCCACCCTCCATTGCATTCTGGGAAAAGATATATATAACGGGCAGTAGTAAATTTATCCTGAAGATATTGTACGCAAAATATCATTTCGGCACTCGTTTGGCCTCCGATTTGAAACAATTTTGCATAACTTTTGTCACCATTTGTTCTGTCCAATTTATACACATTTGAATCGATAATAGTCTTCAAAACAGCTGCTGCTTGTGACCATTTTTCTTGTGCAAGATACAAACGACTTAAAAGCACACGAGCAGCACCCGTGGTAAAACGACCGTACTCTGTTGAGGTACGCGTGTCTGGCAAAACAGAAATTGCAGAATCTAAATCAGTTTCCACTTGAGAATAAACTGCTGTCTGAGAGGTTTGCGATATACTGTTTGCTTCAGCCACAGTTAAAGTTGTCAACGGCATTGGAACATTTTTCCAATAGAATGCAAGATTAAATAAATAATATGCACGCAAACATTTGACTTCGGCAGTCCAAATCGTTTTCTTGGTTTCATCCATAGGGCATTTTCCTATATTATCAAGAAATGTATTATAAGTAGCAATCTGTGTATACGCATTGTCCCAGTAACCTAAAACATTACTGCTAGTTGCCATAGTATTGCTACTGGCCAGACCAAGGGTAGTATAGTTTTCTTTTTCCGTCCCATTACCTCCGGCAAAATCAAGATAAAGCAATCCCTGAGGATTTGCAAAATCAGCATGATTCCATCCGTGTGGAAATTCATAACATCCAACCAATGCTAATAAGGCATCACTTTCATTTGACCAAAAGGTAGCATCAGAAATAGAAGTTGTAGGTTGTTTGTCCAAAATATCCGTACAGCTCACATTAAACAATCCAATAAGGATTGATATTGATACTGTAAAAATTAATATTATATGTTTGTTTTTCATTATGGAGTATTTTATTGATTAAAAAATAACAAAGCATTTTTTGTAACTTGAATTATGTCTCATTTTGTTATATCTATATTATCAGATCTTTATGTTACAACCAAATGAAATGACACTGGTAATAGGATAATATGAGGGTGAATCTCCGGTACTGATTTGATTTTCAGGATCCCAACCTTTGTAAAAAGACGTCAAAGTAAAAAGATTCTCCCCACTAACATAAATTCTACAATTTTGGAGCCCAATTTTATTCAGTACCTTCTTCGGAATTGAATATCCTATCTGTAAATTTTTAAGTCTAGCAAAATTTGCATTTCTGACCCAAAACGAAGAAGTTAAAAGATTCGTGCTATTCGAATTCAATGTTTCTAATCGTGGGTATTTTGCCCATTTATTTGGATTTTCTGTTGTCCATCTCTCTTCTACCTGCCAACGTTGGATTTGGCCTCCATTATAAAAAGCGTAAGCCATATATGATCCTATTAGTCTTTGAAATCCGGCCATTCCTTGCAGTAAAGCTGAAAAATCAAACCCTTTGTACGAGGCAGTAAGAGTCACTCCATAATAGTATTTAGGGGTAGTAGATCCTAAAACAGTTCTATCGTTGGAATCAACAACTCCATCGCCATTAAGATCAACATATTTTACATAACCGGGTTTCAAATTACTTTTTGACACCAATTGAGTAGGTGCAGCGTCGATTTCCGCCTGATCAACAAATAACCCGTCAGTTTTATAACCGTAAATAATTCCAAGAGGCTGACCTACGATTCGACTATTGTTAATATCCTCTGTGGCTCCATCTGCTAGTTTTTCAACAGCATTTTTTATGTACGAAAAATTGGGAGCAACTCCAAATTTAAAATTTCGTCCAATAGTCCCATTATATGCAAGGTTCAGTTCTATACCTTTGTTAGAAACAGCTCCGACATTAGAATTTCCGACACTTCGCCCAATAATTTCCGCCACCTGAACTGATGATAAAATATTATAAGTATATTTATAGAAAATATCAGTACTGCCGCTTAGTTTTCCATTGAATAAACTGAAGTCTAACCCACCATTGCTAACCGAAGTAGTTTCCCAGGTAATATCGGTATTATTTAATGTATTTATCCTCGTACCAGACAGAAGTGTTCCCGTACTTCCAAGCACTGCATTTTCTCCTAAAGAATATGTTTGCTGATAGGGATATGTTCCTATATTCTGATTTCCCAATACACCCCATGAAGCTCTTGCTTTCAAATTCTCAACAACCTTGGAGAGTCCACTATTGCTCCAAAAGTTTTCTTGGGAGATCCTCCACCCAGAAGAGAATGAAGGAAATAAACCCCAACGGTGGTTGGATGAAAAACGAGAAGAACCATCATAGCGAAGATTTGCCTCAAATAAGTATTTATCCTTATAAGAATAATTAGCACGTCCAAAGAACGACATTAATGCCCACTCTTCTGTCCCTCCATCATTCGAAGCAGTTGAAGAAGAAGCCGATGCTAATTCATAAAGGGAGTTATTAGGGAATGTATTTCGAGACCCAACCAAATATTTATATGTGTTTAACTCGTTTGATGCTCCAGCCAACAGATTTATGGAATGATCTTTTATCTGTTTTTTATAAGTTGCTATTGCTTCAAACGATTTGTAAGTTGTGTTATTTGATGTAACAGAAAGACTTGCAGGTCCTACTGTTTTGCTATCATCGAAATACGTAGATGCTATATAAGTCTTATTATAATTATTGTTGTAGTTCATGCCAGCTTTTCCGCTTATTGTCAGGCCATCTACCGGAGTTTGCCATACCAGTTGTGCGCTACCGATAGCATTGGCACTTACATTTTTGCTAAATGAATCGCCAGACAACCATGCTTCTGGACTATAATTATCTTGATAACCGAAAGTACCATCTGATTTTTGACCGGCGTAAATCGGACCTTCCCGTACAGCATATCCTATGATACCTTCAATACTTGAAGGAGAGCCATTGGGAGATTTATACGTTGTAGTATAAGCATTTAAATTAGCATTAAGAGTGAGATTTTTTGTTACTTTAGCTGACATATTCCACAAAATACTATACCTGTCATTTGATGTTTTGGCTGTTAAGCCATCTTGGTGCATATAGTTTCCAGAAAAATTATAATTCAATGATGAGTTGCCCCCTTGTACTCCAAAATTATGTTTTTCCTGAAATCCGGATCCACTACTCAAGAGCCATTTCAAATGATTTACATTTGGATAGTTATCGGGATCAGATCCATCTTTGAATTTTGCAATTTCTGCGGCAGTATAGGCTTGCGATTTTCCCATATTAGTCATCGCTTCATTATAATAAGTAGCATATTCCCATGAAGGAAGAAAATCAGGAAGCTCTGTAGCCTTCTGCCATCCGAAAGAATTGCTGTACGTAATTGATGTTTTTCCCTCTGCCCCTTTTTTCGTTTCAATCAAAATAACACCGTTTGCTGCACGGTTACCATAAATCGACGCTGAAGCTGCATCTTTCAAAAAGGATATACTTTGTACATCATTGGGGTCAACATCATCGATATTGCCGGACATTCCATCAATCAATACTAACGGAGACGTACCTGCACTAGAAAAAGTAGTTGTACCACGGATATTTACAGTAGCACCGGCACCAGGTCTACCTGATGATTGTACCACACTTAAACCCGAAACTAAACCAGCAAGAGCTTGAGAAGTATTTGCTACGGGCTTATTTGCAATTTCACTTGCTGTTACAGATGCAACTGAACCTGTCAGGTTTACTTTTTTCTGTGTTCCATAGCCAACTACAACTACTTCATCCAGATTCTTTATATCCTGCTCTAAAGCCACTTTAATCGTATTTTGCTTACTATAAGTTGCTTTTTGGGTGATGTACCCTATATACGAGAACACCAGTGTAGAAGCTGAACTGGGCACATCAATTGCAAATTTACCTTCCAAATCGGAAATAACACCCACCTTGGTGCCTTCTACAAAAACACTTACACCCAAAAGCGATTCTCCTGTAGCCGCATCTGTGATTATCCCTGAAATCTTGCGCATATGTCCATCTGACGATTGAGTTTTAGCTTCCATTGTTTTTTCAGGAACAAGAACTATTTGCTTGTTATCTTTCTTTTCCCAACTGATACCACTTGCTGAAAAAAGCGTGTTTAAAGCATTGTCAATTGACACATTATTAACGTTTAACGATGTCACCTTATCAAGTGCTGTAAAATCATCGTTATAAAAGAATTTATATTCTGTAGTTCGTTCTATAGTTTTTAGAATTTTCCGAATGGGCACATTTTTTGCTTTTACAGTTACCTGAGCAAATGTGCTAATAGCTATACAGAGCGAGAAAATACTGATCCAGAAAAAACGGAAGAACCGGATCTGAGAGAAATTTAGTTTGTATTTCATTGTGATTTTCATACTATTAATGAATTAAATAATATATACCTGATGCTGCGTTATCAAAATATTGATTGCCACACCGAAAAAAGAATCGACATTTGAGAGACTGAATAAATTCTGCCATTCTTTCTCTCTAATAAATTATGAGTTAACTTGTATTTGCCATATGTAACTTACTTAAGGTTCAACTATTATAAAGTCTTATTAAACAACCAGTATTGATTATCTCAATACTTTTTTATAATACGGAATCATCCGTTTGTTCTCTTTCAGGTAGATCACCGAGTCTTTCAGGTAATAGGAAATGGGGGAAGTCAAGGCAAATATTTGCAGCAGGCTTTCTAAACTGGTATTACCTATAGAACCCGAATAACGATATTTTTTCAATGATTGAGATTCAAAAACAACCTTCACATTGTAATCACGTTCCAATACAGAAGCAATATCCTCAAATGTTTCCGAATCAAAAGTGAGTTTATTGAAGCGCCAGTCAGCAGAAGCTAACCCATCAGTCACATTACTTTTTTGCAAACTTTTAGTGACTCGATTATATATCACTTTTTGATTTGGGGTCAGGTTTATTTTGTTCAGTTCATCACCGACCTCTACTTTGCCATGAATCAATACTGTGGATATTTGATTTTCATCCGGATAAGCTTTTACATCGAATGCCGTTCCAAGAGCCTCTACCGAAAAACCGTGACTTTGCACAATAAATGGAGCCTTTTTGTTTTTTGCCACTTCGAAATAAGCTTCTCCATCCAGTTGAATGATTCGTTCTTTTTTATTAAAGCGACTACCATAGGTTAGCGTTGAACCTGAGTTAATCCAAACGTGACTTTTGTCGGGTAAAGTAAGAGCTACCTTTTGCCCTTTTTCAACTGTCACAGTCATGTCATCTGCCAACTTTCTGGTTTGTCCGTCGTAAAGCAAGTAACCCGAAAGTGAAGTGGTGATAACAAGCAGAAAAGATGCAGCAATAACTAACCATTGCTTCCACTTAAATGTCCGAACTGGAAGAATATCAGCTTTGATATTATCCATGATTTGTTTTTGCACAGTCTTGTTCATCATCTCGGGAGCTTTATTCCACTGATTTTCCATCCATCTGCTTTCAAAATCAGCATCTTCCAACTGACCTAACAAATGACGAATCTCCTGCTTTGTGATAGTTCCATTGAAAAACTGCTCTAATAACTCTATGTTACTCTTCTTATCCATTTAAACGTCCACGGTTTGAGAGGTTAATTACAACTAAAAAATAGTTGTCAACACTTTTCTTATTTCTATACCTATATATTACACAATCATAAAGTCGGATTCCTTTACGCAACGTTGTATTTATCTTATCATTTAACTTATTAGAAATGGAATTAGACCTAAAACAATGATATTGCAGTAGGGCAAAAGATTCCTTCTCATAAATTGTGTAGCTTTATTTAATTGTGATTCTACTGTATTTTCCGAAATATCGAGCAATGCAGCAATTTCTTTGTTAGGGAGGTTTTTTACCCGGCTTAATGTATAGATATTGCGACGAGCAGGAGGGAGTTGTTCTATTAACCGATTGATTTGCTCTTCAAGCATTTTGTACTCTATTTCTTTCTCTACTGAATTATCAAGCAGATCATCATGATCAAGCACATAGTTGTAGTATAAATGTGCCTGCAACCGGTTTTTTACAACATTTAGAAACAAATTTCGCCCTACAGTGTAGACAAATGAATTGAAAGAACCTTCTGTGTTAATATGCTGGCGAATCTCCCATATTTTAATAAATACATTTTGGACGATTTCTTCTGCTAAATAGAAATCACCCTTCGACAGGTTCAATACATAATTATATAACTTTCCGCTGTATTTACTATATAGCAACTCAAAACAGGCTATATCTCCACATTTCAATTTTTCAAGTAAAACACGGTCATTGTTTATTTCCTCGTTCATACGCTTAAAGTATTAGTAAGAATAAACTTATACTGCATTTGAGGTACAAACGACAGTTTATCAGAACTACATAATGCCAGACGATTATTTAGACGGAAAGTACTCTTGATATTCATGTGATTAAATTTAAGGTGTTTTCCTACGTTGTATAATACACAATTCAACTATGATATTCCGTTACTCCAAATGTGTTAAAGATGAAAAAATCTCAGGTTTCTCAAACGAAACATGCAATCCACAATAACAACGTAGATAAAACAAAAGAGTTGCTATCGGAATAAAACTAATTAGAATTAGACCAATAGCAACTGTAGGGTTGCAAACGATTAAGAGAAACTAACTAAAACTTAAACGGTTTCTTTTCCAGAAAGAAGCGATAGTCCTTTACTATCCCTTTTATACTTTTATCGGTGCGGGGAAGGATTCTGAATCCTTTTACATTAATTTCTTTACCCATATCAATCACCACCTGATGCGGATGGTGTGCTTTGTCACCTATTTTTGTTTGCCAGATAACCGATTCCTGAATATCAAATAATTTATCGGCTCCATTTGCCATCTTTTCTGTTTCTTCACTATCTACAAATACGACTTTCCAGTTAATGGACGAAACAGCCTTACCGTCTTCACCAAGTATTTCAAACTCGGCAACCGACGTACTGTTGTCATTGGGGTCTTGTGCATTCAGGGCTTCAAAGCAAAAATAACGTCCTGCAAGCGTTTCATCTAAATTGACTGTTTTCCATCCACTCTCAGCAGGAAGCGTTCCCGACACCACTGCATTCAGACCATTGAGATTAAGGCTTTTGGTTCCTTTCTGTTGTTGATTATCATCTTTTCCTATGACATCCAGAATCGGGTGATCAAGCCCGGCAATGCTTGGAGTAACAGGTTTATCAATGTCCAATACCATAATTTCATTCACTCCTTTTTTCAAATAGCAGCCCGGCACACAAAGTGTTTGAGTAGGTCCTATTTTCCAAAAACGTCCTAAATTATATCCGTTCACCCAAACCATTCCTTTGCCCCATGTACTCATGTTTAGGTAAGTGTAACCTGTTTCAGTAAGATTGAAAAAAGCTTTGTACCATGCCGGGCCGATTGCCGGTTTTACGCTAAATTTGGCTCTTGTTTGGAACTTATAATCAACAGGAAAATTATAGACAGTCCAGTTTTTCAACTCTGTTTCTGTTTTTCCATCCGACAAAAGTACTTTATCTGTAATCCCTTTGCGATCCAGAATTGCCTCACCATAGTTTACACGTCCCATACCTTCCACCAAAATATCCAAGCGGGCATTTGCCTTTAAAACGGGAAGTTCAACTGTACTTTCACCTCTGCGGCGATCCAGTTTTCCGATTACTTTACCATTGACAAATACGGTTGCCCAATCGTGCACATCTTTAATAATAAGTGTTTGCTTATGATTGCATGCCTGTAGTTGTTTTCGGTAAATGATAGAACCCCAGCCTTGATCAAAAAATTCCATAGGCTGAATAGTTGCCGATTGTTTAGCAGCAGGCAAGTTATCAAACACATTAGCTGTTTGTGTAAATCTAATTGTTGGAATCGTAATCGTTTTTTCCGGATTCTGAGGAATCTCAGCCAAGGTTTCACCCTCCTGCAAATAATTCTTCAACAAATCGCGAATGGCGTAAAACTTATCGGTTGGGTTGCCACCCTCGTCGATGGGCGCATTGTAATCGTACGACGAAGTAGTGGGTGCATAAGCCGGAGCATTAGCACCTGCCCACTGTCCAAAGCTAGTACCTCCATGCGCCATATACAGACTGAATGAAATTCGTCTATCCAGCATATCTTTAAGACTGCCAATAAAACTATTGATCTCGCGGGTTTCGTGTGGACGACCCCATTGATCGAACCAACCAGTCCAGTATTCGCCACACATTAAAGGTGAGGTAGGATTCATCTCTTTAAACTTACGGAACTGATCGTCAATGTTAGAACCTGCACCAAAATTTAATGCATTTACAGCCCCATCAAGTTTATAACGAAAGAAGTTGGATGACCAGTCGCAACGTAGCAGTTGTACTTTATCAAAACCAGCCTGACGAATATTATCGCGCATGGTTTCCATATATTTACCATCGCTCCCCCAGGTTCCATATTCGTTCTCAACCTGCACCATAATAATGTTTCCACCCTTTTGAATCTGAAGCGGAGCCAGTTGTTTTCCGGCTGCATTCAAATAGTTTTTAGTTTGTTCCATAAAGTAGCTATCCGAAAGACGTCGCACCTCCAAGTCTTTCTTTTTCAATAGCCACCAGGGCAGTCCACCCATATCCCATTCGGCACATACGTACGGGCCGGGGCGAACTATACAGTACATTCCGTTCTTTTGTATCAGGCGAACAAATTCAGCCACATCGTTTTGTCCTGTAAAGTCAAAAACACCGGGAGTTTGTTCATGAATATTCCAAAACAAGTAAATGCAAATGGTATTCATTCCCATTGCCTTACACATTTTTATCCGATGATCCCAATAAGATTTGGGGATACGGGTATAATGCAGTTCTCCTGCACGAATTATAAATGGTTTACCATTAAGCAGAAACTCATTATGACCTGCAACAAAATTAGCAGCATAGCTTCCGGTTTCCGGTTGTTTCGAGGTTTGTCCAAAGATATTGCCACCGGGCAATAGCAGAAAGATTAGAACGAATAGAAGTATTTTTCTCATGGATATATTATTTTGTTACACTTTAATTTACAAGACAGGCTGTTAGTACATCATTTTTCATATTGATAAACACGAACATAATCAACTTTGAAGGTTATAGGAAAACGGCTTCGGTCCGGATCACCCCCGTTGGCACCCAATGCCAGATTCAGTAAAAGATAATGTGGCTGCAAAAACGGATTAGTTCCATCGGCATTAAGTGTCTCGCTCAACAGAGTAGTGTTTAGGAGCACATCGTCAACATACAATTTAATAGCATCCTTGCTCCAGTCCATACGCCAGATGTGAAACTTCTCCGACCATTTTTTATCTTTCGCCATTAGCGAGGTCAATGTTTTCTTCACCGAGTTCCATTTGCCTTTGTACCGAACGTTAGTGCCCGATGCCACATTTGCAAGAATAGAGGGAACCCCGTTGGGACGATAAAATTCCAACATATCTACTTCACCGCACGATGGCCACTCTTTACTTACACCCAGGGTCCAGATGGCCGGCCATGCCCCCATAGCTGTATCAATTCGCGCCCGTACTTCAAAACGTCCGAAAAGCCAAGATTTTTTTTCTGCCGTATTTATACTTGCTGAAGTATAATGCACATTTTTGCGATTTGTGTACCAGCTTTTACTGTCGGGGACGTAATTGGGATTAGGAAAACTTTCTTTTTTACCTTCAATAACCAAACAACCATTTTTGCAGCTTGCATTTTTACTCTGGTACCACTGCAATTCCTCATTGCGTTTAAAACCTGTCTCGAAAGACCAAATCGCAGGATCAGGACTGCCTTGGTAATTAAACTCTTCGCCAAATACAAGTTTCATTCCAGTAACTTTCTTAGGCTGTGATGAATCTGGAGTATACGGATTTGCTGTTGCTCCCACCACTGAAGCAACTGATATAAAGCAGATAGTAAGTGCTAATAGAAATTTCATGGATATTATTTTACTGAAAACAGGTGCTGATACTTGAGTACTATAAATTAGATCTACAAAAGTACACAAGTACTCTTTTCAGTTAGTATATAATTCATTCAATAAAGTGGAAAATCAGATAAACTGGAAATTATCTGATTTTCTTGTTCAGAAGTTATCTAAAAAACAGATATTCATCTAGTTGTATACCAAGCTTCCATACTAATGCATGCATATTATTGTGTTATCAACCTAATAAGTACAGAAAAGTTTTCCAAAAATAATCCAGATTTAGAGACTCAAACGTACCGTCCACCCCGACACACTCATGTCGCCTATCCCGACACGTCCATGTCCGCCCACCCCGACTAACATTAGTCGTCATGGTCGATCAACGTTAGTCGTGCACCCTTACTAACGTTAGTCGCCTACCCTGATTAACCTAATAATTAATGCTGGTTTATAACGATAGTAAGTAACTATTAATTTGTAGTCAAAACTTTCACTGAACGATAAACCAGTCCTTGCTAATTGCCAACTTTTGTTATGTACATAGATATGATTGAGAAAAAAAAACTCCTTCTCGCGTTTGAGAATCAAACAAACACTCTTACAAATCGTATTTTTATTTTGTGTATCTTACCATTTCACATGCAGCCAATAAGAATGCTCCAACTCCAAAATTAGCAGTAGAATTGGCATCAATAATTTGTTCGGGAATGGCTCTATCACCAATTGGCTGAACATAACCAATTTTTCCATCCGGTTGCAACGCAACGGTTGATAAATATTGCCAGCCTTTTAATGCTGCAGGCAGGTAAATTTTTTCTTTTAAATAGCCATTATTAATACCCCAAAGTAATCCATAAGTAAAAAATGCCGTACCGCTGGTTTCCGGTCCGGGTGCATGTTGAGAATCAAGCATACTTCGTGTCCAATAACCATCCGGCTGCTGACATTTAATTATCCCTTTTGCCATATCCCGATAATGTTGTAAAAACAGAGGTCTGTATTTACAGTCTTGGGGTATGTCTTTCAAAGCCTTTGCTAATCCGGCAAAAACCCATCCATCACCCCTGGCCCAAAAGTCTTTTTTCCCATTCAGACTTTTATGCTCAGGATAAACATATTTGGCATCCCTGTAAAAAAGTTTTGCCTGATCGTCGTACATAATACTTTTGGCATATAAAAAGTATTCATTTAGCTTTTCTAGATACAAGGGGTTACCCGTTACCTTGTATAATTTTGTCATTACCGGCATAACCATATAAAGCCCGTCAGACCACCACCAGTAATTATTATCTGAAGTACTCATTTCATATTCCATCACTTCGCGGGCACGCGCAATTTTGTTACTATCGGGTGCTAAATGATATAAATCGATATAGGTTTGAAAGCAAACTTGCCAGTCACCAAACAAAACATGATCAGAAGTTTCGCCGTATGAGTATTTCCACTTTGTCTTATCAGTGCTTTTAGCGCCCTTCCATTCATTATAACTCGCCCAACGCTCAGAATATTCGCGATATTTTTCATTTCCGGTCACAAAATAGGCTTCCATATTCCCAGTATGGTAAGCTGCATTATCCCAAAACGAATTGCCCGGCTCCGGATGGGTAGATTGCCAATAGTCATTTACCTTTTCAATTGTATGAATGAGCTCTTGTTTTGTGGGACGATTCTGAGAGAATCCGATAGAACTGTTGATAGCAAGGAAAATAACTATTAGCTTTTTAATTTTCATGTTGATAGTTTTAATTTTGAATATCCGATTCCTAAACAGGCAAAAGAAGCATACAAAAATACAAAGTTAAATTATATTCTAAGTATATAATTCATTCAATATAGTGGAGAATTTTAATTTTATAATTCATTTCTACCATTCTCAGTATGAATCATGAGAATGATATTGTTTGTTTTATCTACCTATTTGACTTTTTTTTTACTTATTCCATAGTTTAAATTGTATATTTTTGTCTGTCTTATAATGATATTTAAATCAACACATACTAAACTAACTTCATAAATAAAATTTCAAGGTACCTTAAAACTCAAAATAGAATGAAACAAACACTGAAACTCACATTGCTTTTATTTTTGACTGCCACAAATTTGATTTCTATTAAAGCTCAAAGTTTTACTGAATCTGGAAATAATGATGCCAGTAAACAACAGATATTTCAGCTTGATCAACCGGATTACAAATTGAGCCCGTATACAGGAATGACTCGTCAACACTGGAAAGATGCAGCATTATATCTACTAAAAGGAGCATTTGGCTATATTCATAATCTGGACGATCCGATGAAGTTTCCTAAACAGGTTGGGGTGAGTTATCCGAGAAATGACGAACAAATACCTACCGAAAAACTCGAAGGATTGAGTCGCACCCTATTTGTAGCTGCTCCACTGTTGAAAGAAAATTCTGAGTTGACAGTCAATAATATCAAGGTCGCCGATTATTACCGGCATCAATTGTGCAATCTTATCAATCCCGCAAGCCCATCTTTCATTAAACATCGGGCTAAAGATGGTGGTCCTCATCAAAACCTGGTGGAGTTTGGTGCTATAGCCATCTCATTGACCGCTATTCCTGATGTGCTTTGGAAGCCCCTTTCTCAGAGTCAAAAAGACTCTTTAGCAGCGCTGATGCTAAGCTATGCCGACGGTCCAACCGTTGACTCCAACTGGAAATTTTTCAACATATTTGTTTTGAGCTTCTTCAAAAATCAAGGCTACACTGTAAATGAAAAACTGCTGGTAGAATATCTCGACAGAACATTAAACCATTATAGCGGCGAAGGTTGGTACAACGACAGCCCCGCTTACGACTATTACAGTATGTGGGCTTTTCAGATGTATGGCGTGTTGTGGAGCGAATATTATGGAAACAAATACTATCCGGAGCTGGCTAAAAAGTTTATGAACAATTTCAGCGATTTAAAGCATAACTACCCTTACCTTTTCAGCCGCGACGGCAAAATGATTATGTGGGGACGTAGTATCTCGTATCGCTATGCATCGGTTACTGCCTTTCCGCTCATGGGCTTTGAAAACTCCGGCGAAACAAACTATGGTTGGATGCGACGCATTGCTTCCGGCACTTTGCTACAATTTTTTCAGCACCCCGATTTTCTGAAAGACGGAGTTCCAACGCTTGGATTTTACGGACCATTTGAACCTGCCGTTCAGATGTACAGTTGCCGGGGTAGCGTGTATTGGGGTGGAAAAGTCTTTCTTGGATTATTGGTTCCTGAAGATAATCCTTTCTGGACATCAACAGAAAATGAAGGAGACTGGGGAAACAAACTGATTAAAGGAAAAGTATATAACAAATTTGAGTCCGGATCAAAGATTTTAATTACAGATTACCCTAACATTGGTGCATCGGAAGTGCGGGCATGGTGTCACGAAACTGTAGCCGCCGACTGGCAAAAGTTCCGCAGCACAGAAAACTACAACCGATTATCTTATAACAGTGCCTTCCCCTGGCAAGCAGATGGGAAAAATGGTGAGGTAGCTATGAATTACGTAGTCAACAATAAGGATAACAAATGGGAAGCGCTGCACCTCTTCACCTTCAAAAAATTTGAGAATGGTATATACTATCGGGATGCAGAACTCGAAACAAACAAGAATGTCCAATTTAAGCTGGCAGATATTCCACTACCCAATGGAATTTTACGGGTAGACAAAGTTATGAGTACCGATTCGGTAAAATTACGTCTTGGACAATACGCGCTACCTCAATTGAAAGAACCAATAAAAGAAGAGATTCGCTACGTAAAAGGACATGAAGTGCATATAATCAACAATGGGATTTATCAGTTGGCTCTGGTTTCGTTAGCAGGCTGGAACTCCATAGAGTTTGTACATTCAAAAGGATTACACCCTGAGAGTGATCAAAGTGAAGTGATCAATGCTTCAGATCAGTTTTCACCGGATAAGAGTAACCAAAAAATGTACATAACTTTGATGCTTTGGAAAAAGGCAGACGAAAAGTGGACCAACGATGAGTTAGTTCCAATAAAGGGAATGCAACATTCCGCAACTAAAGATCGCGCAACAATACTATTTAAGAATGGAGACAGAAAAGTACTAAGCTTTGATTAAACCAATCCGAATTGCATATGCAAATAATGCGGAGGGTGTCCAAAAAGATTGGTCACCCTCTCTTTTTTATTCAAATTAGCCATTATCAATTCAGGCTGACAATATCGATTGTCTCAATAGCCTAATGTCGAATGATTCGAATAAGTAATAGGGGGGAGAGAAAATCGATATACATTCAGTGCACACTATTGTCGAATGTGAAAGTACAATTTGATTCAACTTACAACGTAGAAAGCTTAGTATTGAACTTTGATTAAATACATTGTTTTGCATTTCCCTGTTTAAATTAATCAATAAAAAATGAGATAAAATAAAATATCGAATTCATTCAAAGCAGTAGGCAAACTCAAGAATTCACACGCCCAACATTCTTAATTTCAAGTATCTATTTACGATGACTGAATTTTGAACCTATTTGAATGAATAGTTTCCTCTAAGAAAACATGAATGTAATACATTTGCACCAGTTAAAAACCAGAGAAAATAACTTATAAATCTAAAAACAAAAGTTCCATGAAAAGGAATACAAATTAAAGTTCCAAAATTAAAGTGCGCTGATAATAGTAAAACGCATTTCAAACAGTGGATAAAAATCCATTGTTGATAAAAACAAGAAAACATCAAAGAAGCAAGTCGTTCTTATACATTTATAGTCTTCAAAGAATTTTAAGTTCAGAGTCAGAAATCCTACTATTAAGTCAACATCCATAAAGACTTAACTATAGTTGGTAATTTTCAGACACAACCAATTCTCACGTTAATGTATTAACAACTCTTATCTGGTGTCAGTAACAAAAAAATCAATACTAATCTTTAATCCAATTTTATGTTATGACAAAAACTAATTGTAAAACATCAAAAGGAAGAGATAATTCGAATATGATAAATCATTTCGTTTTATTTTGTACTTTGTTATTTATCTTGCCATTTACACTGATGGCTCAAGACAAAACTTTAAACGGGAAGGTAACCGATTCAGCTACTGGTGAGGCCATTATTGGAGTTTCCGTACGTATTGACGGGACTTCGATAGGAACTGTGACTGACACAGATGGCCGTTTTTCACTGAAAGTTCCATCAAATTCAATCTTAAAATTTTCTTACGTAGGCTATACAACTCAAACAATTAAAGCAATCGGGCAAACACTGGACATTAAGTTAATGGAAGACACCAAAATTTTAAACGATATAGTTGTTGTAGGTTACGGAACAACTACCCGCAAGAATTTTACGGGGTCCTATTCTCAGGTTAAAATGGAAAATTCACCTATCGCTTTACTACCAACCTCAAATGCATTAGATGCATTGCGTGGTGCAGCTCCTGGACTCAATGTAGGACAAGAACAAGGAGCTGGACAAGATGCTAGTTTACAAATTCGTGGGCAAAGATCTATAAATGGAAATAATGATCCACTTATAGTTTTAGATGGAGTTATATTTATGGGCAGTATTCGTGATATTGATCCGGCAACAATTGATAACTTACAAGTCCTTAAAGATGCAACTACTATTGCTGCTTATGGAACACGTGCTGCCAATGGCGTAATAATGATTAATACAAAAAAAGGAAAACTTGGAAAACCTGTCGTTAATTTAAATACCTCTTTAGCATTTTCAGAAATGGCGAGCAAACCAGACTTGCTAAGCGCAAAAGACTATATACGAAAAGTTAATCTACTAAGTGGGTTAGCAGAAGATGCAGCTCCATCATGGATGAAGTATTTCGAAAAAAGCAACTATGAACAAGGAAAAACAACTGATTGGCTAGATGAAGTAAGTAGAACAGGAATAATGCAAAATTATAATTTATCTATTTCAGGAGCAACTGATAAAACAAATTACTTTCTTTCTGCGTCTGATACTAAACAACAAGGAGTACTTATTGGAGATGATTACAATCGCCAAGTATTTCTGGCTAAGGTAGAAACAGACGTAAACAGTTGGTTAAAAATTGGGAGCTCTGCAAATTACAGCTTCAACGATTATTCAGGAGCAACGAATTATGATATATATCAAGCAATTCGTCTAAGTCCATATGGCAGTGCCGCCAGAAGTGATGGAAGCGGTTTACCAGAAAAATATCCTGTAGGAGAAGGTATTTATAGAACAAACCCTCTCTGGAATATCAATAGTGGAACTATTGATGATAATGATACCTATCAAACCTTTCGTGCAGAAGGCCATGCAATTGTAAAATGCCCATGGATTACGGGCTTAAGTTATCGATTAAACTATTCTCTTTCAAATGAATATATTGAACGAGATTATTTCACGCACGAAGGATATTATGTTGCAGAAGTATCTGATTACGCAAACGAAATCGATCGTTATTCAACGAGTTCTTTAACTGCATATTTATCGCAAGCTAACGGTTATAGTGCCAGAACCAGAAACACAAGTTGGGTAATGGATAATATTTTCAATTATACCAAACAATTTGGTAAACATTTAGTGGACCTGACGTATGTTTATACACGTGACTCATACCAAAACAGATATAAAAAAATGTCTGCTAAAGATTATAGTGCGCTTGGTAATACAAATTTAGGTTATAATGGTCTGGCTTATGCTACAACAACAAATGTGAATACAATAACCTCATACAAAAAAAATAATATCGGTTTTTTAGGACGTCTCAATTACAATTATGATAGCAAATATTATTTGACTGCCTCAATTCGTAGAGATGGTTCATCTGTATTTGGTTCAGACAATAAATGGGGAAATTTTCCTGCAGTAGGTCTCGCCTGGACTGCATCAAATGAATCATTCTTGAAAAGTAACAAAACGATCAACTATTTAAAACTGAAATTATCTTATGGTGTAAATGGAAACCAAGGTCTTGACCCGTATAAAACACTTTCAACAATTTCTCTGGGTCAAACAGGAGGTTACAGTTACACTTTTGGAAATACCTCAGCAGTATCTTGGGGACAACGATTAGCGAGTGTAGGTAATACATCATTAGGTTGGGAAACAACAAAGTCTATTAATGGTGGATTTGAATTAGGTCTATTGAAAGACCGTATTAGTATTGATGCAAATGTTTACAAATCTCAAACATCCAATCAAATTTTTTCCCGTACAATTCCAGTAATGGATAATGGAGTAACATCTATGCTAGCTACTATGGGGCGCGTTGATAACTGGGGTATAGAAATAGCATTAAACACAGTTAATTTGAAAACGAAAGATTTTGAATGGACTTCGTCACTTACTTACTATAGAAATAGAAATAAATTAGTAGAACTTTATGGTGATGGAAAAGATGATATTACAAACGGTTTATTTTTAGGCAAATCATTAGGCGCTATCTATGGTTATAAAGTAATTGGAATAGTTCAAACAACTGATGTGGATTATATTGCAGCAAACAATGCAAAAGCTGGTGATGCCAAATTTGAAAATACCGATGGAAGTACTGATGGAAAGATTACAGCAAGCGATCGTAGTATACTTGGATATAAAGCAGAAAATTTTCGTATGAGTTTTGGAAACACATTTAAATATAAGGACTTTGAATTATATGCATTATTTAATGGTGTATTTGGAGGTAACGGCTATTATCAGGCAGTAAACTACTACGCATTCGCAACAGCAAGCGATGTGCCGGGCGATAATAATCTGAACCATATTTGGTGGACAGAAGAGAACATGAGCAATATTTATCCCAGAGTAAACTATTCTGATAGTAGATATACACCTCTCCAAGGACGAGGATTCGTAAGATTGCAAGATCTAAGTTTATCTTATACATTTCATCAATCACAGCTTAAAAGTCTAAAAATAAGCAATCTTAAAGTATATGTTTCAGCAAAGAATCTATTTACTATTACTAATTGGGTAGGTGGAGATCCTGAAATTGCTCAAACATTAGGAACAGGCTATAGCTATGGCTATCCACTGTCAAGAGTTTATTCATTTGGTATCAACCTTACATTCTAACAAAAACAATTATGACAATTATAAAGAAAATATTTATTGCAACCTTGTGTGTTATATCTATTGGATTAACAGGTTGTAACGATAACAATTTTTTAAAAGAAGATCCGGAAACAACATATACACTCGAAAATGCGTTTAACACAAGCGCACAAGTAGATGCAAATGTAACTAATTTATATGTCCACATAAGATACTGGTTTCAAAACAACTATTTTATGAAAGGATTAGGATCCGATCTACTCGATCAACCTCAGTGGAGAGCAGCAGGTAATGGATATTCAAATTTCACAAAATGGTCGTCAAGCTACGGTTCTACAGAGGCTATATATAATGCTTTTTATCAATTAGTAGCATACTCAAACACCACGCTTTATGGAGCCAACATGACTACAATAAAGTGGGCGAGTGAATCTGATCGACTATATGATGTTGCTCAAGCTAAGTTCTTCAGAGGTTTAGCCTATCTAACGCTGGGAGAGTTATTTGGAGGTGTTCCTTTAGTTGATCAAGTATATACTACACCTAAGTATGATTTTCAACGTGCAACAAGGGAAGAAACTTATAAATTTGCAATAGCAGATTTAGAAGACGCTTTAACAAATATGCCTGATTATCCAACTGAGGCTGGTCGTGTGGCAAAAGGAGCCACATACCATTACTTAGCGGAAGCATATCTAGCTTTAGCCACTATCATGAGTAACGATCAAACCATGTTAAATAAATCTATTGATTATGCATCTTCAGCCATGCAACTCCACTCATTAATGACAACTCGTTTTGGAACCAGAGCAATTGTCAATGGAGGTACTGCACTAAATAGTGTTGCTGCTTATGTTTCTGATGGCGATGTATTTTTCGACTTATTTCAACGCGGAAATTTAGACTATTCAGAAGGAAATAAAGAAGCTTTATGGACTCTTGAAAATGACTACCAAGTATATAAGGTATATGGTGGCAATCAAGTTTTATCTTATCCTCGAGACTTTGCTCCAGTATTACGTAATGTAACTTGGAAAAGCGAATACAAAACATCCTCAAATAGTTCTCCATGGCCTGGCGATATTTCTGCATATGTTGGAGGTCGTGGCGTATCTAGCATTGCTCCAACACAGTACGCAATAAATGGAGTTTGGAGTGGAGATTATGCCACTGATATCCGTAACTCGGCAGTAAACATTCGTAGGAATCTGAAATGTACAGACAAAACTAGTACTTATTATGGACAAGTCGTAACGAAATCCATGGTAGATTCTACAACGTTAGATCGTTTCTATCCCATTTGGACTAAATTCTCACCATTGGATGATTGGGGATATGAAGATTTAGCTGATGGTGGAAACAGGTCTAACATGTATAGAGATGAATACGCTTGTCGTCTGGCTGAGACTTATTTATTACGTGCCGAAGCTTACATGCGTTTAGGAGACAACGATAAAGCCGCAGCAGATATAAATGTCCTGCGTAACCGTGCACAATGTACTTATCTAGTAAAAAATAGTGATATTAACATTAGCTTGATATTAGATGAGCGTGCTCGTGAATTATTTGGTGAAGAAAGACGCTGGTGTACACTACTACGTATGGGAGGTACCGTAGCTGCTGATCAAATAAATGCACATGCGTATTATGTAGTAGACTATCCTTCAAATACAGGTATCTCAGGATGGAATCTTTTCCCGATACCTCAATCAGCAATTGATTCGAATACTGGTGCTGTTCTTGAACAAAATCCAGGCTGGGGAAGTTAATACATTAGAATAGTTTTATTACACACTATCAAAAGGAATGCTCTTTCGAGCATTCCTTTTTCATTTATCAATATAAATTTAAAAGGAAAACTTAAGTAAAGACACTTCAAAACTCTAAATAGAAGTAAAAAGGTGCATCAAAGATATATTTAATTGCAAATTATATAAACTTTACATCTACAGAATATTAAAACACATCTATAGAGAATAAAAATACATCTAATAAGAAATAAATTATTTCTTTAGATATATATTATACATCTCAAAAGCAGTATAAAAAATCTAAGTAGATACCTTATATATCTAATTACAAATAAAAAACTACTTCAATATAATTTTTCACATCTAAACAAGAACAAAACAGTTGATAATAGTTTGTTTTATTCATAAAATATATCTATCTTCACGGCAACAAAAGTAACTACTATGAGCAACAACACAAACAACATCGACAAGGCTGAAAAAGCGATGCCTCACAACGGGAAATTGTTTGAGCACTATGTGCTAAGTAACAACATCAATCGTGCAGAAGTAGCTCGTCGTATGCACCTAACAAACACCAGTGTATATAAATACGCCGAGAGTCCATCTTTACAAATGGGTATTTTATGGAAAGCTAGTCTGGCTCTGAATCATAATTTTGTGGCCGAACTGGGAGCTGCATTACCGATTGACTATGTTACACCCAAGGAACTGGAGCTCCAAAATAAGATTAAAGCACTGCAAGAGCAAATTGTCGTACTTCAAAAAGAAATTGAGCACCAACAAATTGAAATTGGTGTATATAAAAATGTTGTTGGCAAATGAACATTACAGAACCCACCATACAAGTAGGCATACTCTCTGCCAATGAAATTGAATTTGTGCTGAATGGAACTTTCACATCAAATGGTAAAAACTACTCTGGGAAACATAAAGTTGCATATCTCGATGAAACTATTGCTTTCGATGGTGAATATCTGAAAGAGATAATCTTTGAACCTGCAACTAAAGAAGCATCATTCGATTTAATAAATGTAATGATTGGCATTCATTTTCATTGGGAACGTAAAGAAAATCAACGGTTCAAAGGTGCATTGAAAATGATTATTGAAACAACGCATGATGTAGAGACAACACATGCCTTGTCTCTACGTGAAAATTGCGTTTTAACCGCCATCAATTGCATTTCGGTAGAAGATTACCTCACTAGCGTAATTTCCAGCGAAATGAGTGCCACAGCATCGGAAGAATTATTAAAGGCGCATGCCGTCATTTCGAGGAGTTGGTTGTTGAACCCGATTATGAATACCGTTACAACAAAAAATGATGATTCAACGCATGACGTAGAGACAAGGCATGCCTTGTCTCTACAAAAAAACGACAAATATATCAAATGGTACGAACGAGATGCGCACACCCATTTCGACGTATGTGCCGATGATCATTGCCAGCGTTACCAAGGCATTACACGAGCATCGACTGTAACAGTAGAAAAAGCGATTGAATCAACCCGCGGTGAAGTATTGATGTACAAAGGAAAGATTTGCGATACCCGTTTTAGCAAATCCTGCGGTGGAGCTTCCGAAACCTTTGAAAACTGTTGGGCATCGGAGCATCACCCCTACCTTACCAAGGTCATCGATAACCCTACAGAACCCGCCGGTTTCGAGTCTGATTTGACCATAGAAGCTAACGCTGAAAAATGGATACGCCAATCGCCCCAAGCATTCTGTAACACTGCAGATAAAAAGGTTTTGGCACAAGTACTCAACAATTACGATCAGGAAACCACCGACTTCTATCGATGGAAAGTAGAATACTCCCAAGCCGAATTATCCGAAATACTCACCCGCCGCTCAGGCATTGACTTTGGACAGGTCATTGATTTTATTCCGGTAAAACGCGGTGAATCAGGACGCATTATAGAGCTCAAAATTACCGGCACGAAACGATCCATTATTGTTGGTAAAGAATTGGAGATACGCAAATGGCTATCCAACTCGCACCTGTACAGTTCAGCCTTTGTAGTGGATACAGCGGATATTGAAGACGGCATTCCACAACATTTCACCCTTACAGGAGCCGGCTGGGGACATGGAGTGGGACTTTGCCAGATTGGTGCTGCCGTGATGGGCGAAAAAGGATATTCGTATGACAAGATTTTGTTGCATTACTTCAGGGGGGCTGAGTTGAAAAGAATATATTGATATTTGCTTCGCGATATTAAGCTTCGCCGTTATTTGCCTTCGGCGATATTATTTGAAATTAAGCTTTTCCAAAGTTTAGAACTTTGGAAAAGCTAGACATAGCTACCGCACTGTTTGCAGAGAATAATAAACAAAAAATAACCTGATCTCTCTTTAGGGATTATGGTAAACTATAAAATCATGGAAAATAAGCATAAATCACCCTGGTCGTGGATACCGACCCTCTATTTTGCAGAAGGGCTTCCGTATGTAGTTGTTGCGACTGCCTTTTCTACAACTATGTACAAACGATTAGGTGTTTCTAACACCGACATTACATTTTTCACAAGCTTACTATACTTACCATGGGTAATCAAACCATTCTGGAGCCCATTTGTAGATATTATCAAAACCAAACGTTGGTGGATTATCACTATGCAATTATTAATTAGTGCTGGATTAACTGCTGTAGCTTTTCTTATTCCAATGCCATTTTTTTTTAAAGCAACATTAGCTATTTTATGGATTATCGGATTTAGCTCAGCAACACACGATATTGCCGCTGATGGATTTTATATGCTGGCATTGGATAGTTCTGAACAATCTTTTTTCGTCGGAATTCGAAGCACATTTTATAAATTAGCCATGCTTTCCGGTCAAGGACTCTTTGTTATTATTGCAGGTTTTTTAGAACAATACACCGGAAAAATCAAACTTGCATGGAGTGTTACATTTTTTATCCTAGCAGGATTATTTGTTTTGTTCTTCGTTTATCATCGGTTTATTTTACCTCGTCCTGAATCAGACACAACTAAAGCAGAAGCCAGTCCAAAAGAAATTTTCCGTGAATTCGGATTGACTTTCGCAACGTTTTTTCAAAAAAAAGGCATTATTTTGGCTATTGCTTTTATGCTTCTCTATAGGCTTGGTGAAGCCATGTTGGTAAAAATGGCATCACCTTTTCTACTTGATCCAAGAAATGTCGGTGGCTTAGGACTATCAACTGAGCAACAAGGTTTGGTATATGGTACGGTTGGAGTAGTAGCACTAATATTGGGTGGAATTACAGGTGGAATTGCAGCCTCGCACAAAGGATTGAAATACTGGATTTGGCCCATGGCATTGAGCATTACACTACCACATTTGGCCTATGTATATCTGTCGTGGGCACTCCCTACGAGTTTTATCCTTATAAATATCGCTGTGGCTATTGAGCAATTCGGCTACGGATTCGGATTCACGGCCTACATGCTTTATATGATTTACTTTGCCGACGGAGAGCATAAAACGGCTCATTATGCCATCTGCACCGGATTTATGGCTTTGGGTATGATGCTTCCGGGCATGATAGCCGGTTGGTTGCAAAACATCTTTGGCTACCAACATTTTTTTATCTGGATTATGATTTGTGCCATTCCCACATTGGCAATTATTCCTTTTTTAAAAATTGATAAGGAATATGGAAAGAAAAAGGATGTGGCGATGTGATGATATGATGATATGATGATGTACCGATGGAAAAGTTGTAGCTTTTTATTTACCTTTGCTGTCTGAAAAGCAAAATATTTGCAAGCGATTATTTTGTAAGCATAAATAAACTTTCGTTCCCGGTCAACACCTTTATTTGTTGACTAGTCTACTCAAAAAGAAAATGAAAATATTAATTCTTGGTGCCGGAAAAATGGGCACATTCCTTACCGATGTTTTGTGCATTCAGCACGAAGTGGCTTTGTTTGACACCGACCCTAAACGGTTGCGCTTTGTATTCAACACCTATCGCATGACCGACTATGAAGAAGTTCGGGCTTTCGAGCCGGAGTTGGTAATCAATTGCGTAACATTGAAGTTTACCATTGAGGCTTTTCAAACCATATTACCTTATCTACCTAAGAACTGCATCATTTCGGATATTGCTTCGGTAAAAACCGGTTTACAGGCATACTACGAAAGCACCGGTATGCGTTATGTCTCTACCCATCCGATGTTTGGTCCCACCTTTGCCACGCTTGACAACCTGAGTACGCAAAGTGCTATTATTATTTCAGAATCGGATCATATGGGTAAAGCTTTTTTCAAAGATTTGTACGGGTCACTGCGGTTGAAAATATTTGAATACAGCTTCAACGAGCACGACGAAACGATAGCCTATTCATTATCCATTCCGTTTGCATCAACACTGGTTTTTGCTTCGGTAATGAAACCACAGGAAGCACCGGGAACAACATTCAAACGACACATGGACATTGCCAAAGGATTGTTGTCGGAGGATGATTATCTGTTGACGGAAATCTTATTCAACCCGAACACGCCCAAACAAGTAGAAAATATACGGGCGGAGTTGAAAGTACTATTGGACATTATTGAAGAAAAAGATACCGACCGGATGCAAGATTTCTTGAAGAAGGTAAGAAAGAATATTGAATAAGACTTGAGGGCAAAGAGTAAAGAGTAAAGAACAAAGAGCAAAGATGTTGGATTGCAATAATAAATCCATGTTGTAAAAGATATAAACTGTAACTTCTCTGTAATTCCGCTTTAAGGAGTTAAGAGATAATTTTAAATTTTTATGGAAGCAAAAGAACAAGTATTAAATGTAATGAAAAAAGCCTGTGTGCCTTTAAATGCAGGTAAAATAGTAGAACTAACCGGTCTTGAACGCAAAGAAGTGGATAAAGCAATGAAGCTACTGAAGGCCGAAGAAACTATAGTATCTCCAAAGAATTGCTTTTGGCAACCAAAATAATTTTTAAGTCGACGAGAAGAAAGGTCGTTTTGTAGATTTGCAAAACGGCCTTTTTTATATTTAATTTACGTTCTACACATGGCAAAAAAGCTTTCCATCGACAAAAATCGCCCATTCGTCTAAATTAATTGCACTCCATTATTATCTGTTCTACTTTTGCCTTCGAAATTAATCCATTAAAAACAGATGAAAATTCGAATTATTATAATCAGTCTACTTGCGCTGCTCACAATGAATCTTGCAGCTCAGGAAAAACCAAAGCAATGGGACTTAACCAACTGTATCAACTACGCGTTGCAAAACAACATTCAGGTTCAGAAGAGTAAAATCACGCTGGAAACCAACTTCGTCAGCACAAAGCAAGCCAAGGCAGCGTTATTTCCCAACCTGTCAGCAACAGTTAGTCAAAGTTTCACAAATAATCCATTTGTCCCAGCAAACACATACGGTGGGACATACAGTATCAACAGTTCCATGACCCTGTTTGATGGTGGAAAGATAAAGAAAAATATAGAGCAGCAAAAACTAGCCGAACAAGCCAGCCAATACGACTTACTGAACTCTCAAAAAAATATTCAGATGTCGATATTGCAAACCTACTTGCAGATTCTTTATGCCGACGAATCGGTAAAAATCAATCAGGCAACAGTGAAGGTTTCGGAATACCAACAAACACGCGGCGAAGGATTACTAAAAGCCGGAAGTATTTCGAAAGCTGATTTCGCCCAACTACAATCGCAATACAGCACTGACAAGTACCAGCTGGTAGTATCTGAAAACACACTAAGCACAGATAAATTACAACTGAAACAATTGTTAGAATTGGAAGTGGCAGATGAATTAAATATCGTTATTCTTGAGTTGACCGATATGGATGTTCTGAAGCCGCTACCAAGTTTACAAAATATATATGCAAATGCACTGAACGCCATGCCTACAATTAAAAGCAGTAAGCTAAGTATTCAAATGGCTGGTTTGGAAACCGAAAAAGCAAAAACAGGTTATTTGCCGACCATCAGTCTCAGTGCAGGTGTAGGAACAACCCACGGTTCTTCAGATATTGGAGATCAGTTAAAAAACGGATTATACGAAGCTATTGGCGTATCGGTCAGCATTCCTATTTTCAACAACAGAGAAACTAAATCGACGGTAGAAAAAGCGATCTTAAGCGAAAAAACAAGCAAACTTAATTTACAAGACACAGAAAAAACGCTGCTGAAAGATGTAGAATCTGCGTATCAGGATGCACTGTCGGCACAAAGTCAATATGCCGCCGCCGAAGAAAAAGTGAAAGCACTGCAAACCAGTTACGATCTGATAGATCAACAATACAAGCTCGGAATGAAAAATACGCTGGAACTACTGACCGAAAAAAACAACTTGCTGACAGCGCAACAAAACATGATACAGGCCAAATACCTAAGCATTATGAATACGCAATTGCTCAACTTATATCAGGATCTGCCCATTGAAATTAAATAAAAATATTCGTTACAAGTTACGGGTTACAAGATAGAATCTTTTGGTTTAAACTCCGGTCTCGTAACTCGCAACTAAAAACTCGTAACTAAAAAGATATGAAAAAAAAGAAAATCATTATTATCTCGGTGACAAGCATAGTCTTATTAGCCATTTGTGCAAACTTTTTTCTAAAAGCTTCGCCAGCTGATAGCTTCCAATTGATCACAACGAAGCTTTCCACCGACAAAATAAGCACAACAGTAACCGCTACAGGAACTGTCAATCCAATTATCTCGGTAGAGGTTGGAACACAAGTTTCAGGAATTATTTCCAAACTTTATGTAGATTACAATTCGGTGGTAAGAAAAGGGCAGATTCTGGCCGAGCTGGACAAAACAACTTTACAAGCATCGCTCAAATCGAAAGAGTTGGAACTTAAATCGGCAAAAACAGAGTACGAATATCAAAAGAAAAACTTTGAACGGTCTAAGGACTTGCATGGAAAAAATCTGATTAGTGATACCGACTACGAAACTGCAAAATACACCTACGAAAAGGCAGAATCTGCTTATAAAAAAATTATTTCGGATTTAGTAACCGTGAGAACCAATTTGAGTTATGCCACTATTTATTCACCCATCGATGGTGTAGTGCTATCAAGAGCCGTGGAAGAGGGTCAAACAGTAGCTGCCAGCTTTAGTACACCGACTTTATTCACCATTGCCAAAGATCTGACTAAAATGCGTGTTATTGCCAAGGTGGATGAAGCCGACATAGGTTCAATAAAACAAGGACAACGCGTAACCTTCACGGTAGATGCATATCCCAATGATGTTTTTGACGGGCAAGTAACACAAGTACGATTGGAAGCAACCACCACGTCGAATGTAGTAACCTATCAGGTGGTAGTAAATGCTCCGAATCCTGATTTAAAGCTCAAACCTGGATTAACAGCTAACATCACCATTTTTACGTTAGAAAGAAACGGCGTTTGGGTATTGCCTAACAAAGCACTGAATTTTAAACCCGACACCGAGGTTATGAGCCATAATGGGTTCACAGTTTCTGAAAACGTACAGATAAGTAAAAACCTGAAAAAAGACGAAAAAGTTGTTTGGCAGCAAGATGGAAAAACGATCCGAAACAAACGCATCAAAACTGGTGAAACCGATGGAATAAATACAGAAATACTATCGGGTATAACTAGTAGGGATGAGATTATCACTGAAATGAAAACAGTAAATATTAGCGACGTTTCACAAACTAAGTCGTCCGAAACCAGTCCGTTTATGCCAAAGCATCCGGGATCAGATAGCAGCAAAACTCAAAAGAAGTAATTGGGGTTGGTTGATTGGTTAATTGGTTGATTAGTTGATTAGATTATAAAGAAACTGATTACAGAAGACCGTAGACAAAAAAGACAAAAAGATGAGTAAATCAATTATTCGATTAGATAATATAAAGCGAAACTTTCAGGTGGGAGAAGAAACAGTGCATGCACTGCGTGGCGTTTCGTTCAACATCAACGAAGGGGAATTTGTGACCATCATGGGAACCAGCGGATCGGGAAAATCGACCTTGCTGAATCTGCTTGGATGTCTGGACACACCTACCGAGGGTGAATATTATCTGGATGACATTGCGGTAAGTACTATGAATAAAGATGAGCGATCTACGTTACGAAACAGAAAGATTGGCTTTGTATTTCAGTCATACAACCTGTTAGCAAAAACTACCGCACTCGAAAATGTGGAATTACCGTTGCTCTACAATCCGACAATAAGCACCAAAGAGCGTCAGGAAAAAGCACAAAAAGCGCTGGAAGCTGTAGGACTGAGCGATCGTTTATACCATAAATCAAACCAAATGTCAGGTGGACAAATGCAACGGGTTGCCATTGCACGGGCACTGGTTAATGATCCGGTGCTGATTCTGGCCGACGAAGCCACAGGAAACCTCGACACTCGGACTGCTTACGAAATCATGGTATTATTTCAGGAATTGCACAAAAAGGGTAGAACAATAATTTTTGTCACACACAATCCTGAATTGGCTAGCTTTACAAGCCGAAACATAGTACTCCGTGACGGAAAGGTAATTAAAGATGAAACCAACCAACATGTTGAATCGGCAAAAAAGATGCTGGACAGTTTACCAAAACTAGATGATTAATTAGTTAACAAGCAGACAAGTTTAGCAGTTCACTCGTTAATTAGTTTACTTGTCTACTAATTTAACTCATCAATTCCGAAACATATAACACAAAGTAACAATGAATATAGGAAATCTGATAAAAATATCATTCCGGGCACTCAGCAACAACAAACTGCGAGCCTTCCTCACCATGTTGGGAATCATCATTGGAGTGGCATCGGTCATTACCATGCTGGCTATCGGGCAAGGCTCCAAAGAAAGTATCCGCTCACAGATTTCGGAGATGGGTTCCAATATGATTATGATTCAACCGGGCGCCGACATGAAAGGTGGAGTAAGACAAAGCAGCGATAATATGCAGACTCTGAAACTACGGGATTTCAACGATATAGTATCCAAAACAACTTATATCTCCAAGTGTTCGCCATCGGTTAGCAGCAGTGGGCAGTTTATTTTTGGCCCTAATAATTACCCGAGCTCCATATCGGGCGTTAATGCCGACTATATGGACATTCGTAAACTCACTATCGAGAAAGGTACCATTTTCAATGAACAGCAAATTGCCGGTGCAGCAAAAGTATGTATTGTAGGCACGACGATTATTAAAAATTTGTTTCCTAACGGCGAAGAACCTATTGGAAAAATAATCCGGTTCAACAAAATTCCGTTCACAATCATAGGAACATTAAAAGCAAAAGGCTACAACAGCATGGGCATGGACCAAGACGACATTGTACTGGCTCCCTACACCACCGTACAAAAACGACTATTGGCCATCACCTACATCCAGGGCATTTTTGCTTCAGCAATATCCGAAGATGCTACCACAAATGCCACCACAGAGATTAAAGCCCTGCTGCGTACAAACCATAAACTAAAGGCAAACGACGACGACGACTTTAATGTCCGCTCGCAGCAGGAACTCAGCACCATGCTAACTTCCACCACCGACATGATGACCATTTTGCTGGCTTGTATAGCCGGAATATCGTTACTGGTGGGCGGTATTGGTATCATGAATATTATGTATGTATCGGTCAAGGAGCGTACCCGCGAAATAGGGTTACGCATGTCTATCGGGGCCAAAGGGCGCGACATTTTATCTCAGTTTCTGATCGAAGCTGTACTGATTAGTTTTACCGGCGGTATTATCGGAGTGATACTGGGCATAGGTACATCATTCATCGTAAAACTTTTATTCTCATGGCCTATATCGATACAAACTTATTCAGTATTTTTGTCATTCTTAGTGTGTACAGTCACAGGTGTATTTTTTGGTTGGTATCCGGCAAAAAATGCTTCGGAGCTCGATCCAATTGAAGCATTGAGATATGAATAAATAGCAGGCACACGCCAAAAGAGCTTTACATTATGAATAAAATAACAAAAACCGGAAGCCGGAATTTCATTCAATTTCTTATCCACTTTATAGCATGGGGATTAATTTTCCTATTGCCATTTATTATTTTCGACAAAGATCCGGATTTTAATATAATGGATAAGATGTCTCACCATGCCGTGTGGGTTACGTCATTGCTAATTGTGTTTTATACCAATTATTTTCTACTGATAGAGAAAATCCTCTTCAACCGAAAAATCGGGAAATTTAGCCTGTATAATATTGTTCTGATTTTGTCAGTGGCTATAGCCATCCATTTCTGGCAACAAGCTACCATGATGCCTCATCCCATGCCACACGGAGGTAAGTTTCCGCCCCAATACATACTGCCATTTGGAATTTCTTTTGTGGTGCGAGACATATTAACTTTATTGGTGATTGTGGGACTGAGTGTGGCTGTGAAAATGACTGCGAAATGGTACAAAACAGAGGTGGAACGGCAAGAAGAAGAAAAAAAGCACACTGAAGCCGAACTGACTAATCTGCGCCAGCAACTAAACCCGCATTTTTTGTTTAATACACTTAATAATATTTATGCACTGATTGCTATAAGTCCCGAAAAAGCACAGAATTCGATGTTGGAGCTAAGCAAATTGCTCCGCTATGTGTTGTACGAAAACAACGACAACTTTGTGTCGGTAGAGCACGAACTGAACTTTATCCATAATTATGTAGAGCTGATGCGCATCCGGCTGAATGCCGATGTGGATTTGAAAGTGGAGATTAATATTGACCAGACAGATAAGATGATTGCACCACTACTTTTCATTGCTTTGATAGAAAATGCATTCAAACACGGAGTCAGCCCAAGTTCGCCTTCATTTATTCACATCGACATCCATGAACTGAACAACGAACAGCTGATATGTATGATACGCAACAGCTATTTTCCAAAAACAGAAACAGACAAAAGCGGATCGGGCATTGGGTTGGAAAATCTGCGAAAACGACTCGAAATTCTGTATCCGCACAAACATATAATCCGCACCGAAAAAGAAGGCGAAATATTTATTTCCGAATTAATTATTCCACTAAATAATCAAGAACAATCATGACACTTAGCTGTTTTATTATCGACGACGAACCTCTGGCACTCGGATTACTTGAAAGTTACGTTGACAAAACACCGTTTCTAAAAGTTACCGGTAAATTTTCATCAGCCATAGCCGCCAGTTCGGCAGTAAACCAAACACCACCGGACGTTATATTTTTAGACATTCAGATGGCCGAACTCAGCGGAATGCAGTTTGCCAGGTTAGTGCCCGAAAAGTCGAAAGTCATTTTCACCACCGCTTTTCAGCAATATGCCATCGAAGGTTACAAAGTCAATGCACTCGACTATCTGCTAAAACCATTTAGTTATGCCGACTTTTTGGCATCGGCAAACAAAGCCATGCAGTGGCACCAACTGTACACCAAATCTTCTACCGAAATAACAGATGCATCGAAAGATTGTATTTTTGTAAAAGCCGATTACCGGCTTATTCAGGTAGAACTACAAAAAGTGCTGTACATAGAAGGATTAAAAGATTATCTGAAGATTTATATAGAGGGAGACGACAAACCGATTGTGTCGCACATCACCATGCGAGCCATGGAAGAAATGTTGCCCAGCAAACTGTTTATGCGCGTTCATCGGTCATTCATTGTGCAAACCGATAAGATTAAAGTAATTGATCGCAACCGAATCATCTTCGGAAAAGCTCATGTCCCCATATCCGATTCGTACAAAGAAGCATTTATGGAATTTCTGGAGAAAAGAATGCTGGTGTAAAACATTTATTAGTGATCAACGATGAATGATCAGTGATTAACTATGAGTGATCAGACCAATTTTAGGTTACAAAAAATTTCTATAGCATTTTCCGACGCTGGAAAATACTGCAGAAAATTTTTGTAACATTTTTCTTAGTGAGAAAACCCTTCGGAAATTTTCTTAAATACTTCTCAGCATCGAATTGACGAACGTTTCAACCATTTAAAACGCAAAACTCTGTTGTTTGATCATAACAACAGAGTTTTGCGTTTTCCCCCACAATCATTTATAATTAATCATTGACCATTTATCATTAATTTATATCAAGATGTTCCGCTTTTACTTCTTCTTTCAAAAATATAGAAGCCGAAGAGGAAAACTTTTCAACCGATTCGGTCGAAAAATAGCGGATAGAAGCATTCTTAGTGCAAAGATCATCCATTTCCGGATGCCGTTGCAGATAATCCACCAGACTTGCAGACACAATATCGCCTTGCGACAGCACACGCACCCCGGCGGGCAACAAATTCTTTATTTTTGCTTCCAACAAGGGGTAATGCGTGCACCCCAACATGATGACATCAATCAACGGATCGGCAGCTAACAAATGCTCTACATTTTTGCGTACAAAATAGTCGGCACCCTCAGTTTGGTATTCATTATTTTCGATAAGCGGCACCCACATGGGGCAAGCTTCGGAAGTAACCACTATGCCTTCGTGCAACTTTTGTATTTCCAGCGGATAAGAATTTGACTGCACCGTGCCCACCGTAGCCAACAACCCAATATGCTTACTGGTAGTCATAGTCCCAACAGCTTCCACCGTAGGCCGGATCACCCCCAACACGCGCCGACGAGGATCGAGCAGTGGCAAGTCGCGCTGCTGAATGGAGCGCAGCGCCTTTGCCGAAGCGGTGTTGCAAGCCAGCACTACCAGCTGACAGCCCATTTCGAACAATTGCGTCACACACTCCAGCGTGTACTTATACACCACGTCGAATGAGCGCGTACCATAAGGAGTCCGGGCATTATCACCCAGGTATATATAGTCGTATTCAGGCAACTCAGTCCGGATTTTTTCCAGAATAGTCAACCCACCATACCCCGAATCAAAAACACCAATCGAACCGGGAACATCAGACAATTTCAGATTCTGTTTCATTTTAATTAATCAATGATAACTAACATTCTTTTTATTCTAAGGAGTTAGAAGTAAACAGGTACGGGTTACAAGATGATTACTTACCTATATAAGCTAACACGTACCTACTACCTACTTGTAACTAACCGTTTGTAACTCGTACCTATTTTTTGGCTTATTCAGATTTCCGGCTCTGAATTCCGGATTCGTATTTCGCAAAATCTTTATTCGTGGGTTTAGCGGTTCTATCCAACCATCGTTGTCAATGCGTATCACCTTATCCATTTCCGGGAAATCGGTTTTTGTAAGCTTTTGAATAACCGAAATAGCCCTTTTCTTCTCGTCGTAGCGCGATGGATGAAACTTTTGCTGATAAGTAGGAATAATCTGTGCACGGATAAATTCGCCCTCATTGCTGGTATAAATCTGAAACAAAGGAGCAATACCACACAGTCCGGCCACACTCACACAACTGTATGTACAAAAATTACCCATGCTGTAAGTGATGAAACGCTTTTTGTACACCTCCACTGCCCGCGTAACGTGCGGACCATGCCCCAGCAACACGTCGGCACCGGCGTCAATCATTTTGTGTGCAAACTGGTATACGTTTCCCCGGTCTTCGCCAATATAAAACTCTTTTTGGCGACTCACATGCTGCCACTCCACTCCTTCTCCGCCGGCATGAAACGATACAATAACCACATCGGAAATGGAATCCAGGTAATGAACAATTTTAGCGGCCCGCTTTATATTTTTAATGCTTGTTGTTCCCGCATTGGGTGCAAAAGCACAGAAGCCGTACCGCACTCCATCTTTGGTAAATGTATCTACCGGGCATTCCGTCAGTCCGGCAAAGTGAATTTTCTGACTTCTTAGACTTCGTCGGGTAGACTTACGCCCGATGAGTCCAAAATCGTTTATATGATTATTGGCCAGACTCAGCATATTGAAACCTGCATTCTTCAGACTCACTGCAAAAGCAGTAGGCATCGCAAAAAAGTAACACCGCCCATCGGTATAGCAGTTTTTCACCTCCGACAAATCGTCGGTCAGCGTCCCTTCCAGATTTCCAAAGCTCACATCCGCATTTTTCAAGTACGGAATCAACGGTTTAAAGAGATAAAAGCTGTTGTATTTGGGTAATAAAGATCGATCCGGATAAGCCGTACCTAACATGATATCGCCGACTGCCGCTATCTTCAGCACACTCTTTTTCTGTGCCGATACGTTTAAAAACGTCAGCCCCACAAACAGATAAATAAATTTAGTCTTCATATCTCTAGTCAAACATCTGACCGGCATTATTACTCATCTGAACCATCCGGTCGTAATCAGCCGGCGACAAATCGAGATAATAATAATTTTGCGGATTCATCACAGTGCCTTTATAATGCACTTCGTAATGTACGTGCGGACCTGTTGATTTTCCGGTACTACCTACCAGCCCAATCACGTCGCCGCGCTTAATTTTCTGACCCGGTCGTACCTTGATGGCGCTCATATGTCCGTATAAAGTCAGGTATCCGTAACCGTGATTGATTTGTACACAATTTCCATAGCCCTGTTGCCAACCGGCACTTTGTACCGTTCCGTTTGCCGTGGCATAGATATCGGTTCCAATGGGAGCCGTAAAATCCATACCGGCATGAAACCGTCGGGAGTGATATACCGGATCGATACGCCATCCGTAACCGGATGCCATACGCGTTAAGTCTTTATTTAAAACCGGTTGAATAGCCGGTAAGCATTGAAGCATGACTTCTTTGTTTTTAGCCAGCAGAATCAATTCGTCGTACGACTTAGACTGGATATAAAGTTCTTTTTTTAATTCGTTCAGTTTCTTGGTAGTCGACACTACCACTTCCGAGTTGGTCATATCCAGCAATTGCTCATAATACTCGGTATTTGCCGAGCTACCTCTTCGTACTGCCAACGGAATCGGGTCGGCCTGAAACACCACCCGGTAAAGATTATCGTCCCGCTGTTGTAAATCGGTCATCACATATTGCATTTCTTCAAACTGGCGCTGTAGCACTCTGTACTGAGCTTCCATGTGCGTTTTATCCTGACCAAGTTTTCTCTCTTGCGGCGACTGAATGGTAGAAACAAAAACAAAGAAAAATATAAAGCCCAGAAATACTCCCGAAAGTGCATGTATGAGTACCTGTTTCAACCAGTGAGTTATAGAGTGCTCTATTTGCTCATAGCTGAGAGTTTCAGGATTAAAGTGGAATTTCTTCTTAGCCATAAAGGAAAATCGTTTTTTATTCTACGCGTTAAACTGTAACTCACAAGCCTACAATTTGAGAAAAATGGAAGTCTATCAATCGTTTCAGGAAGGAAATCTTCAAATCATCACAATTTTTATATCATCAATTGCTGCAAAAATAATAAATTTGAGCTACTTTTGCAGTCTTTATTTGATATTATTAACCCTCCGAAGGATATTTGCCTCCGGCGATATAACCTTCGGTGATATTATTTCAGGATATATATCTTCAATGTTTATGATATATCAACCCCATATCATGCCCGAAGAAAATAATATCTACGTAGTTTAATATCTATTAATATCGCGACCGTAGGGAGCAAATATCTATCAATATCGCATAGCTAATAACATTTTAAAATATGACTTCACAAGAAATTCGTCAATCTTTCCTCGACTTTTTTGCTTCGAAAGGGCATAAAATTGTGCCTTCCGCTCCCATGGTTATCAAAGATGATCCTACTCTGATGTTTACCAACGCCGGAATGAACCAATTCAAAAACATCATTCTAGGCAACGATCCGATTAAATACTCGCGCGTGGCCGACTCGCAAAAATGTTTGCGTGTGAGTGGAAAACATAACGATCTGGAAGAGGTAGGACACGACACCTATCATCACACCATGTTCGAAATGTTGGGTAACTGGTCGTTTGGCGATTATTTCAAAAAAGAAGCCATTGAATGGGCCTGGGAATACCTCACCGAAGTGTTAAAGCTGGATAAAGATCGTTTGTACGTTACTGTCTTCGAAGGTTACGCACCCGAAAGACTAGAACGCGACGACGAAGCAGCTTCTATCTGGGAACAATTTCTACCCAAAAGCCGTATTATAAACGGAAACAAAAAAGATAATTTCTGGGAAATGGGCGATACAGGTCCCTGTGGTCCTTGCTCCGAAATACATATTGATATCCGCAACAACGACGAACGCGCCAAAATAGATGGTCTTACTTTGGTAAACGGCAGTCACCCGCAGGTGATTGAGATTTGGAACAACGTGTTTATGCAATACAACCGCAAAGCCGACGGGTCACTCGAAGGACTTCCGGCTAAGGTTATTGACACAGGTATGGGCTTCGAACGCTTATGCATGGCTATGCAAGGCGTACAATCGAACTACGACACCGACGTTTTCACCCCTATCATTGCTGAAATAGGCCGAGTGTGTGATGCTACCTATGGTAAAAACGATAAAACCGACATTGCCATGCGCGTAATTGCCGACCATATTCGCACCATTGCTTTTTCCATCACCGACGGTCAGTTGCCATCGAATGCCAAAGCCGGGTATGTGATTCGCCGCATCCTGCGTCGTGCCGTACGTTACGGTTACACATTCCTGAATCAACGTTCGGCTTTTATGTATAAACTTATCAATGCCTTGTGCGACAATATGGGTAAAGCCTACCCCGAATTACTATCGCAGAAAACACTGATTGAAAAAGTAATTAAGGAAGAAGAAGAATCGTTCTTACGCACACTGGAAACAGGTATTAAATTACTTGATAAGGTAATGATCGATTCGAAAAAAGAAAACCAAACCGAGATCACCGGTAAAGTAGCATTTACGCTTTACGACACCTTCGGTTTTCCGTTGGATTTGACCGAACTGATTCTTCGCGAAAATAATTTCACGGTCAACATCGACGAATTTAATGCCGAGATGTTGAAACAAAAAGAGCGTGCCCGCCACGCTGCTGCCACCGAAACCGGCGACTGGGTAACCGTTCGCGAAGGCGACAGTAAGTTTGTTGGGTACGACTTCACCTCATTCGATACCGAGATTTTACGTTATCGCAAAATCAAGCAGAAGAATCAGGAGTTTTACCAACTGGTACTATCCAACACCCCTTTTTATGCTGAAATGGGTGGACAGGTTGGCGATAGTGGCTTTCTGGTTTCGGAAGACGAAAAGGTAGAGATCATCGATACAAAAAAGGAGAACAACCTACCGGTTCATATTGCCAAACAACTTCCAAATGATGTTACAGCAACATTTACCGCTACCATTAATACAGAAAACCGCCAGGCTACTTCCTGCAATCACTCAGCTACACACTTGCTCCACGAAGCCTTACGCGAAGTGCTGGGCACGCATGTAGAGCAAAAAGGATCGTTTGTAAGTCCCGATGCATTGCGCTTCGATTTTTCCCATTTTCAGAAAATGACGAAAGAAGAAATTCGTGCTGTAGAAAGCATTGCCAACCGTAAAATACGTGAGAACTATGCGTTGAACGAAATGCGCGATACCCCCATTGCCGAAGCACAGGCTATGGGCGCTATGGCTTTGTTTGGCGAAAAATACGGCGAGTCGGTTCGTGTTATTCAGTTTGGCACATCTACCGAACTTTGCGGTGGAACGCACGTACAGGCTACCGGCGAAATTGGCATGGTACGCATTACATCCGAATCATCTACAGCCGCAGGCATCCGTCGTATTGAGGCAATCACAGCCAAAGAGGTAGAGAAGTTGCTTGACGATCAACAAGATTTTATCTCCGATGCCCGCGAGTTCTTCAACAACACACCCGACCTGATGTCTGCTATTCAAAAATCAATTGAAGAAAACAGCGACCTGAAGAAACGGGTGGAAGATTTTATGCATGAAAAGATCATGAACTTACGCGACATTCTGGTCAAAGAAGCTAAAATAATTAATGGCATAAAGGTAATTCGCGTTGATGCTGAATTGCCAACCGATGCCGTGAAAACTCTGGCTTTCCAGATACGGAATGTAGTGAGTGAGAAGTTATTCTTTGTTGCCGGATGTGTATTCGACGGCAAACCATCGTTGACCGTGTTGCTTAGCGACGACCTGGTGGCAGGCGGACTAAATGCCGTGAACATTGCCCGCGATGCCGCCAAAGAAATTCAGGGTGGCGGTGGCGGTCAGCCTTTCTTTGCATCGGCCGGAGGTAAAAATGCCGATGGAATAAAAAAAGCAATAGCCAAAGCCTTGGAAGCTGTTTAATCAGAGATAGAGAAGAGAGCTTATCCAAACAGGCTCTCCGACAATCGCATACTGACGGGGTAACTTAACATTACTTCGTCAGTTGTCATATAAATCTGTTACATTTACCGAACAATACTGTTATGCAAAACAAGTACGTTGTTATACTTCTTATCGGCCTCACACTGCTGTCGTGCCACAGTGGAAGAAAGCTACAGAAAGGAAACACGAAAGAAACTACCAAAGAAAGCATTAAGGAGATAACCAAACAAGAAAGATTGTGGGGTATCGACATTTCCCATTATCAGCAGATAGAAAGCTGGGACAGAGTAAAAGAACAAGCACCCGACTTCATCTTTCTGAAAACCACCGAGGGCTCTACCCACCAGGACAGCAAATACGCAACGTATTATCAGGAAATCAGAAAACAAAAGATTCCCGTGGGCTCGTATCACTTCTTTACTTACATGAGCAGTGGGAAAGATCAGGCCAAAAACTTTTTATCGGTGGTGAATTACAAGAAAGGCGATTTACCGTTGGTACTCGATGCCGAGTTTGCCCGAAAAATGCCTAATAAAGCAACTATCATCAAAGAAATACAAGCATTCATCAATGCTGTGTACGAAAAGACCCAGTGTCAACCCATTATTTACTGCGATTACAAATATTATCTGCTTTACCTCAAAAACGGCGTACCTGATAAATGCAAACTGTGGATAGTGGACTACAGAGGCATGCCCAATTGCAGCTGGACGTTTTGGCAAACCACCGATAAATACAGAGCAGCAGGCATAAAAGGGTACGTAGATTTTAATCTGTTCAACGGCTCGAGAAAAGATTTTATGAATCTGCTGAATTAGAGCAAAAGCATTCGCTTAACCAACGACTAAATCCGGTAGTACGTGATCAATTGGTCATTTCGACACCCAATAAATCAAAAGAAACTGAAATTTTACCAATAAAAGCGCAAGATACTTTCAGGATACCGTGACTATTCCTATATTGCAGCCTCTATTTTTGAGCATACAGCTTTTATACTTAATTCAACTTCATCATTACTCGTTTAAATTATCATGCAAAAACGCCTTATTTCTATATTTTGTCTTCTCTTGCTCATGCAGTTTACTGTTTTTGCGCGGAAATCACACAAATCGCATGGAGGACGAAAATCGCATAAAACACATAAAACCGCTAAAGCAAAGCATATACATCAAGAACGACCCTCAATAAGTCTTAGCGACATAGTTGGGCCTGACAATGTGTGGGGCATCGATGTTTCGCATTACCAAAGTGACATCAACTGGGCTGAGCTGGACAGAGAAAAACCGAATTTCATGTTTATCAAAGCATCCGAAGGACTTACCTTTCAGGATATAAAATACATGGAAAACTACAGTGAAGCTAAAAAACTCGGAATATTGGTAGGTTCGTATCATTTCTTCTCGTATTCAAGTAGCGGAAAAGAGCAAGCAACCAACTTTTTATCGGTGGCTCAACATAAAAACGGCGATCTGCTGCCGGTGCTCGATGCCGAGTTTCGCAAAAAGATGCCGGAAAAAAGTCTGGTGACTACCGAACTCACCAATTTTGTGAATGCCATTTACGAGAAACTGGGGCACTACCCCATCATTTATTGTAATTATGCTTACTATAAACTGTATCTGGAAGAACACATGCCTCCGAAATGCAAATTATGGATAGTGGATTATAGAGCAAAACCCAGCTGCGAATGGGCTTTTTGGCAAAAAACAAATCGATTTAAACTGGCGGGTATACGTGGGCATGTAGATTTGAATATATTCAACGGAACAGCATTGAACCTGCAAAATTACTTGTACAAGAATCCTACCGATTAATTGCTCTTGTAACTTTTCCAAAGTTTAGAGCTTTGGAAAAGTTATTGGTTTCAACCTGATTAGTACTTGCTAAGATTACTCTGCAGGATTGATTTTCGTTTTGGCTATCCGTTCTTTAATAGCATCGTCAGCATCAAAAATCAGCCTGATGTCGGTAATCAGGTTAGCGGTCACTTCATCTTTGGTAGCTACTCCTTCGCTAGAGAATGACAAACGGAACGATCCGAATCCATCCAGTTTTACACTGTCGCCGTTCATCAGCCACTTAGGCATTTCCTGAATCATGTTGACGATTGCACTTTGCACATCACCTGACGAAAGCGATGATTTTTCAGACAAATCAACACTGAATTCCTTTAGCGTACGTTTACCGGTCAACTTAGGTGCAGCATACCAACCCTTTTCTTTCGTTTGCGGATTTACTCTTTCAACCGCCTTAAATTGTAGAGCCATAATTTTTTCATTTTTTAAATTGTTTTACTTTTGGTTATATATAAATTGCAAGGCAATCTATGCTAATTTTGTGCATGCGCATCGACAAAAAGCTACATAAAGAATAAAAAAAGAAAACAAACTTTTTGCGCGTTAAAGATAGAGCATATAAATAAATATTATAGACAATGAATATTAAAATAAATTATTTAGTTATAATTTGAAGAGTAAATACTGCAAATAACCAGATGCAAGGACAAATACTGAGAACTGCTCGCTTCATGGCTGGTGTATTTATACAAAAAAAGAGGAACCTCCTGACCGGAGACTCCTCTTTCTGTATAACAAATTTATTTCTTAGAACTTATAGCGAGCACTCAGGCAAATGCCATCATACAATCCGTCAATCCGTGGAATAAGGTAAATGCCCGGACGGTAATCCACCGAAATCTGCAAAGGTATATTGAAATTATATTCAAGACCAATTTGCCCCAGAGCACCGATGCCAAAATCATGTTTGGTATCGTTGAAATCATACGATCCCAAACTGGCACCTACACCGGCATACCAGTTAAAACCGGGAGCCAGATCGGACAAATCCCAAACCCATTGATAAACCCCACCCAGACCAAATCCGTAATGACTAATACCCAGATCTACTTCCAAACGGTTAACTTTACCCAGTGGGTGTTGGTAACTGACTTCTGCACCATAACCATCAAAACCTCCGAAACGAAGCCCGATAGCTTTTCCATCCACTTGCGCATTCAATCCGACAAACACACTCACGATTAATGTGAACGTAAGAATAAATTTTCTCATACTTTCTTATTTTATTATTTAATACTGTGACAATCCGCTTGTCAAGGACTGATAAGTATTCAATCAGTCATCTATTCGTGCCAATCGCCATTTTGCTTTATCAATCCGATCAACTTATCAACGGCTTCATCCTCGGGAATATTGCGTTCTAAGCAGTCTTTTTTCTTATAAAGGCTCACCTTACCGCGTCCTGCACCCACATAACCGTAATCGGCATCAGCCATTTCGCCCGGTCCGTTCACCACACAGCCCATAATGCCTATTTTCAGTCCTTTCAGGTGCGAAGTGCGGGCTTTTACGCGGGCAATCACGGTTTGAAGTTTAAACATCGTTCGCCCACAACCCGGGCAAGAAATAAATTCGGTTTTTGTGACACGAACGCGCGAAGCCTGCAGAATGCCAAAAGCCACCGAGTTGATAGCTTCAGCCGAAATGTTTCCTTTGTTTTCCAGCAAAATACCGTCGCCCAAACCGTCAATAAATAATACTCCCAAATCGGCAGCTGCTTTGATTTGCAGATACTGAAGATCATTTTCGGCATAGCTTCGTGCCAACACAACCGGAACCGTAGAACCTGCATTGAGCAATGCATGGAAAAAGGCACGTTGTTCAGCCACTCCGTTCTGATGATCGGTTTGCAGCAAAACAACCAGATCAGTCCGTGTTTTCAGCACATCAATCACAGTCGGATTCAAATCCGGATAATTCAATTTCAGAAATTTCATCGCCGATGCATCACCTTGTAGAGCATTCAAGTCTTTAACCGTATAAATGGGGAATAACTCACCGCTTGCTCCCTGCACCTTATTGTCCGACAAAATATAATCGGGCACCACAGCATAACCTCCGTCCGACGGAGCAATAACCACCGGCACATTCTCGCCGCCAATATTTGCCACAGCATGAGTTTTTCGTCGAAGATATTCAAACCGCGAGACTTCAGGACTTTCAACAGCCTGAATAGGCGCATGCCCTTTTCGGGTCGAAACATACGACACCAACAAACGTCCTACCGGAATCTCGGCTTCGGGCTCTTCGCTCAACGAAACACGAATAGTGTCGCCAATGCCATCGGCCAGCAAAGCACCAATGCCTACAGCCGATTTTATACGTCCATCCTCCCCATCGCCGGCTTCGGTAACGCCAAGGTGCAAGGGAAAATGCAAATCGGCAGCTTCCATCTCGGCAACCAACAGTCGAACTGTTTCCACCATCATCACCGTATTAGACGTTTTCATCGAAATCACCACATTAGTGAAGTTCTGCTCTTTACATATATTCAAAAATTCCAGACACGACTCTACCATGCCCCGCGATGTATCTCCATATCGGTTCATCATTCGTTCACTGAGCGAACCGTGATTTACACCTATGCGGATAGCCGTACCATGTTCTTTGCAAATATTCAAAAAAGGAATAAACCTGGCCCGTATCTTTTCATATTCACGGGCAAATTCATCATCCGTGTAGTCGGACGTATCGCCTATCTTTATACTTCCCACGTAATTTCCGGGATTGACACGCACCTTTTCTACCTGCGTAGCTGCTACGTCGGCGGCATTAGCATTGAAGTGAATATCGGCCACCAAAGGCACCTCGCAGCCCTGTTCACGCAACACTGCATGAATTTTGCCGATGCTTTCGGCCTCCCGAATGCCCTGCGTTGTAAAACGCACAATTTCACCTCCGGCTTCAACTATTCTTAAACATTGAGCCACCGAGCCGGTAATGTCATTGGTGTCGGTATTAGCCATCGA
>WSSedL1CaDRAFT_10000116_pt1 | contig 49758 bp, 46 predicted proteins | sample WetSurSL1Cattail_FD_9464 | JGI IMG/M metagenome (IMG submission 9464)
CAGTTTTTTCCATATTATAAAATTATTCGCTTTCTGTCTTAAAGTAAAATCTAATGGATTACTTTCTATTTCTTTATGTTTTCTGCCTTTATTTAAAGTATCCCGACATTTTGTGCTAATGTGTTGTATTAGTTCTTCCGTATTAAGACCCTGATACATATGTTTCGCATCGCTATGATTGTTGCACGCTTCCAGAATTGCTTTACCGAATACTGAATTCTTTTCGTTCAGTGGTGCAAGAGCATAACTATTTTCCAAAGAACTGGAAAGTGAAATTATCGAGGTTCCATTGTTTATGCGTAGATCATTGAAAGTCTCACTCATCACTTTTAAAGAAACTGGATCATCATCAATTTCTCCAGACTGACAAGCATTCAGTAAAAGCAATTTATTGCGCGAAGGTATACTATCCAACAAGTCGTCAAACTCGGTTAATGAAATAGTCGTTCCTTTTATATTAGAATTATTATAATCATAAGTAAAGAAATAATTATCGCTTTCTTTACTATTTACAAAACCATGTCCGGAATAATACAAAAGGACTATATCATCGACATTTGTTTTTAACAATTTGTTTCTAACAGACATTATATCCGATTTATAAGCTCTTTTGTTTAAAAAAGTGTCAACTTCTACTTCATACATTGGATTACTTTTGTATAAAGTAATTAAATCTCTAATGTCATTATCAACATTTGTCACATTATAAATAGTATCTGCATATTGGGCAACACCTATGCCAACTATATAAACTTTATAACGTGATATTTTTTGAGGTTTATATTGAATGTTGAAATAATCGGAACGACTTTCAGCTCCTTTAGAATTTCGGACAGAAAGTCTAATGTCATTATTCCCATTCGATAATGGAATAATTTCATTTAATGATATGTTTTTTACTTTATTTATTGCCTTTCCTCGAAAACCATATAATGGGACATTATTAATCCAAACATTTATATTAGTAAGTACATCATTTTTATCAGATGCTTCTATCGCTAATTCTACTGATGGTTTTGTCGTTATAGATCCAGTACAATCTCTATTTTTTATGGTTAACTCAGGCACATCAATTGCAGATTCATTTATTGATAGCGATTTCAATCCCATTTTTTGCATTCTTTTTAAATATGCTTTATAATAATCGTTGACATATGTTGTGTCTAAGCCGATAGTTTTGCATACAACATCAGGACGATTAAACATGATATCAAACTGATCAAAATTAAAATACTGTAACCCATAAGTAAAACCAACTGCTTTGACTAAGTCTTTATTTCCATAATAAATTCCGTTCTTCAAGACTGTAAGGGAAGCATTTTGATTGTTTTCAATTTGCTGAGAATTTTGATCAAAGTTTAAATCAGTCTTTTTCATATTGACAATAGTTGCGATTTCTTTTCTTTTCTTCCAATCCCATAATTTCATGGTTTGGTCATTTGATCCCGAAAGAAGATAATTTGATCCTTCTACTAATGATAAAGAAGAAATCCAACCTTTATGCCCGGTCAGTGTTGTATCAATATCCTGATTTTTAATATTCCAAATTTTGATTGTATTATCCATAGATCCGGTAATAAACTTTTCCTTATCGGGGAGAACTTCAAATGAGGTAATCATATTTGAATGAGATTTGGCAAATTGTTTTGTTGAATCTTTTTTGAAATCAAACAATTCCAGTTTACCTAAACAATCTGCAAGTACAGTCTCATTTGATAAGAAAAATAGTTTGTCATACATCTCCATTTTCCCTTTTAATATAGTCTCTTTATGTGTAGTTAAATTCCAAATAGAAATAATGCTGTCCGATGATGTCGTTGCAAATGAGCTATTATCATCAGAAATAGCAATATCGCTTATAAATCCACATCCTTTATGAGGAATTAGTGTCTTAATAGATCTGTTATTCTCTAAATTATATATTTCCAAATACATATCTCTATCATATTTAGCTGTGGAAAAATCTGGCTGAGGATCTCCAATTGTATATATTGAAAACTTTCCATCATTTGAAAATATAAGTTTATTTTCATTCCCACCTGTATTTATCGTCGTAATTGTATCGACATTTAATTCAGGCAATGACAGTTTTATTATTTTATGACTGTTATTGTTACTAATATCTGCCAGAATATAATTTGAGAGGGGTAAGATATTATCAATATTCATAATCGACTTATAACTGATAATTTCGCGAGAATCTACACTATAGATTGATAAGCCATCAGTACTAACGACAGCAAATTGTCTTTTGTTGGGGTTGGGAATAGGTTTAATTATAGATATCTTTCCCGGTTCGTTCCAGCGATTAAGATCTTTATTGTATATAAGCTTGTCGACTGATAAATCATATTGCATAATCAATGGAAAAGAAATCAATGTAATTATATTGTTATTTAGACTCAAATCTTTAACCCACCCATTTATTTTTATTGTTTTATCTAACGCATTTGTCTCATAATCCCATATTCCGATCGAATGATCGTCTGAACCTGTAAATATTTTTTTGCCGTTCTCAGCAAAATATATTTTATTTATTCTGTTAGTATGTCCTCTTAGCTCTCCAATATTTTTACCGGTTTCTATTTCCCATTTATATAGAATTCCTTTATCATCTCCCGAAAAAATATATTTATTATCTGGAGAAAAAGCTAAGCTATAAATATGCGCTTTGTGACCTGAAAGAGTGTTCAATAGCTTACTCGAATAAATATCCCATATTTTTATCAAATTATCGTCGCTACCTGTCGCTGCATATAACCCGTTACCTGAAATAGCCAATGTTCTGATCCGTTCATCATCAGCCTCTATTTTTTTTATTATCTCTCCGGTTTGTTTGTTCCAGATAATGATTTTCCCATCATACGAAGCTGAAATTAAATGAAGATGATTAGGCAAGCAATAGACGGCGACAACATCACTTGTATGGCCAGCGAAGGTTCTAACTAACTGTCCTGTTTCCAGATCCCATTGCTTTATACTACCATCTGACGAACAAGAAATCGCTCGTTGGTAATCATCAAAACAAACCATACTAATGGTTCCGTTATGACCTTCATAAGATTTAATTAGATGTTGAGTACCTGCATCTCGTAAACAAAGTGTATTATTACTTTCACCACTTAGTGTATAACAATTGTCGTTTGAGAGACAAAAAGTACTGACTGGGGCTAAATTACGAAGACTTATTTCAATCTGTTTTTTTACGGTTTTTTCTTGTATGTCTTTAAATAAATTAATCAACTTTTGATTCTGATACTTCTTTGCATAATGAAGAGGAGTATGCTCATTATAGTCAGCAATATTCATATCTGCTTTAAATATCAATAGTGTATCGACAGCTTGTGTATCGTTTAGAAAAGCTGCATACAGAAGAGGCGATTGTCCATTATTATCTTTGATATTTATACACTCTGGTTTACCTGCCAGAAAGGATAATAATTCATAGTTGCGACTACTAATAGCCCTATGAATTAAAGGATAGCCTTCTTCATCTTTAAGTGTTAGTAATTTCTGATTCTTATTTAGTTCTTCTAAAAATTGCTTATTTAATCCAAGATCTATATAATCAAAGACAGAAAGTTTCTTATTATCAATAAGTCTAATAATTTTAGGATCGTTAGATGTTAATGCAAATTCTGCAACTGAACCTTTTAAAACTGTTCCAATTGTATTTTGATATTCCAATGATTTTTTATCCTTATCATAATAAATAATCAGCCTTATAATATCCCAACTACTTTTATTATAAATTGCAAGTTGAAGAGGTGAAAAGCCATTTTTATGATCGTATACATCTATATTCGCTCCATTTTTTAATAATAAGTGTACGAGTGGCGTATTATTATTTAGTACGGCTATATATAAAGCATTGTAGCCATAACCAGGAATTTCGGCATTGATATCTGCTCCTTTTTCTAATAATAACTTCGAAATGTCCAACAAATCATTCTGAGCACATACTAAAATTGGTGTAGCTCCATCAGGACAGTTTGTTTTCACATTACAGCCCTTATCTATTAGATATTTAGCAATATTCATGCGCTGCGTTAGTAAGGCAAAAAGTAAAGGTGTTCTTTTGTTTGGAAATGTTTCTACGTTTATATCAGCTCCCTTTCCGACTAGATACTTTACTATTTCTAATTGATCAAATTTTATAGCATAATGAATATATGCCATTCCTGAAGAATCAAGTAAATTCAGATTTGATTCTTTATCAATTAATAAATATGCATGCTCTTTATTCCCACGCTCAATCGACTCTATTAGCAATTTGTTAGGAATATTTTGTGCATTAGAAATAAACGAGAAAAGTGACAAAAATAATAATAGATATAGTCTCATAATTTTTTTATTTGTAAAGGTTAACGGTTATTAATTATTCCGCCTAAAATTTTGTATAACTTCCCGGCGGAGGAAAGTTATATTTAAAACTTCTGCGCATATTTAAGTCGCAACTAAAATTTTTCACATAAAAAATTTCAGAACAACTTTGCTCTAATATTATTTGTAAATAAAATCTGGTTTATATTTTAATACCGTTCAAACGTTTCAAGCGAATCGTTCGTCCCCCGGTTATATAGCAGAGGGTTATATATAGATATGACTAACCTAAATTAATAGTATCTTGCCAATCAAAAAAATGCTGAATCAGAAAAAACATGCCCGGCAGTTTTTCTAATTGCAAGATTGACACAAATTTATATTTAAATAACTGCCATAAATGCACAATTATCACGCCATTCAAAAAATTGGCAATACGCTTGTTTTTCGGAAAGAATAAATTATTTCTAATAAAATTATTTAACTACTGTGTAAAATATTCTAATTCTCATTTTGTAATCGTAAAGTAAAGATAGGAATATAATTTTTCTTGGATTATGGGTGTAGGCTGTGCCCCACGGTAGGCAACTGCTATTAATAAAAATCAATACTATCGTGTTTCGTATTGAGACATATTACGCTTAAAACCCCCTGTACGCCTTGTACGGCGCGTACACATTGTTTGGTATTGGGCGAAATTAATTGCTTCCTTCAGTATGTTAGCCTTTCTGAGCCCTTTATAAATGGGCGAAACCAGGGGGAGTGGTTTGGTTGGGTAACTCGTGACAGGCTCTACTATTAATTAACCTTTTGCACCACTCGATTTGAATTTCGAATCCATAAACGGGCAGTACTGGGGAAGGTTTGTTGTGCAGTTGCTTACCCTACACAAACTCTTGCCCAACACAAACTCTTCCATAAATCCCTTATAAGCCACTTTAAATGGAAAATCGGGTTAGAGTAACCCTTGTTTTTGCCTATATTAAAAGGACTTAAAATCGCATGATTTTCTTCTAATAACTTGGCAAATCTGCTGAGCTGTATGGTAATTGGAAGTTATTGCAAACACGTATTTGTAACAAAAAAACCAACCCCAAATGTTGCGATAATAGCGTATTTTAGGGCTTTTGTAGGCACCGGACGGCACTCTCTAACTATATACAACTCTAGTGCTAACTGCTGCCTACATTCACCATAAAACGAGCCAAAATCGAAGGTTTTTACACTGAGAAATATGGCTTTGCAAGAACTTTTCCATTTGGACGGGTATTGGTTGTGTAGCCCGTGACAGGCGATACTAATTAATTAACCTTTTGCATCGCTCAAATACGAGTTTTTTGTCCATAAACGGGGAGCACCTGGGTGGAACAAGTTATTGTTATTAAATATCGCTTACGCCATGTACAGGGGGGTAGTGTGTTTGGTTGAGCATCTGCCCAAAAGGTGGTAAGGTGGTAGGTAAAGTAGGTACTTTTCTATAAAGTACCCCCGCCAGTTGCTGTTGTGATGAAAGAGCTATATCCAGCCCAACTACACAACCCTACCCCTATTCTTTTTATGTATATTTTACTTACTACTTACCACTTTGGCTTATTTGTTCGGATTCTGGCTTGTTTTGGCAGGTTTTGGGTGGTAAGGTAATCTTACCACCTACTTACCACCCTACCACTTTTAGAATAACTTTCTTAATGGATAATTCTGGACTGGGAGCGCCGCTTCGCATTTCTTTTGAACTATCCAGCGTTTAAGCGAAACACCGTTATGCTTAACATTACGGCGTTCGAAGCCATGCTTGCCTAATAACTGTCCAAGTTTTTTAAGCGAGGCGTCAGTTATTTTATAAGATGAGGAGCTCTCTGCAAATGCCTGCGCAATTTCTGTTGTCGTCATAGCAAGAGAGTTCTCGGTTTTCACCGGTTTTATAAAATGCTCAAACAACAACCCTTCCTCATATGACCGTAAACGGAAGTCTTCATTATTCTTTTCTATTTCATCAATATCGTTCCGGTTAAAGTAAGTGCGTTCCCCCTGTTTATAAAGAGCGTAAGCCTGCGCAAATACCCTGTCCATATCGATATTATGCTGGTAGTCTATGTTCTTTACTGCAAAGGACAGGAACCGCCTTGACCCTGAAAGATCTGTAAGAAACTCTTCTCTGTCAATGCTACCAACAAAACTTGCTCTTCTGGTAAACGACCTGGCTCTTCTACCGTATGGTTCGCGTATGGAGAACTCTGATAATGAGAACAACGACTTTAAGTAACCTATTTCATCTCTGTTTAACGAGCCAAGCTCATCCAGATTTATCAGCAGCTTGGTTGAGATGTTCACTTGAGAATCTTTGTCGTCGTTTATTGTTCCAACAAACAAATACTTTTTAGGATCAAGCGCGTTGGGAATCAGCCTGTTGAGCCATTTGGTCTTACCCAACCCTTGCGCTCCAAAGAATGTAATTGCCGCTTCATTAGTTATGCCCGGTTGTGTTGCGCATGCCGCCATTGCTATAAGGTATCTTCTTAATGACTGATACCAGAAATCTCTTTTAGTTTCATCAAGCAGTTCTATCGTTTTGGATAAATCCATTATGTAGTCATGCCCGTCCCACTGCTGAAGACCTTCAAAATATTCAACAAAGGGGTCGTATTTGGTTACGTAGTTTGAGTTTAACAGGTAGTTAAGCCGCTCATAGGAAAACGATATCTCCTTGTGTTGCAGCTCTCTATATATGCTTGATATATCATAATCTTCCGCATCATGGTATTCTTCTTCCTGCTTCAGCTTAATTTCCAGCTTGCTGGATACGACGTTTATTCTAAAATCATAATTTGCCGTAAGATGATTTTCAACTATGCCTATATCTGTAGACGAGCTTTTCCCCAAGCCCATGGCAATAAAATCAAGCGTAGCTTTTTTGAAGCCGTTATCATCCGATCCATATTTAAGAGCGGTATATAAACCCGAAGGCTTATAATATTTCCCAAGGGTAAAAGGTTGCGCATTGCCTGACAGGATATAAAACAGGTCTTCTTTAAATAAAGCCAAAACTCCTTTTGCTTTACCGGGTCTTACCCAGAACTCATCATTCCAGGGCTTCCAGCCATTTTCAACAAGGAGCATTTTACATTCTTCTATGGCGTCCTCTGACTGATCGTATAAATCCCAGGGCTTTTCGTCGTATTTTTTGTTATTCTTAAAGTTAGCTATCTTCGCTAAATCTTTTTTATTAAAAGTTCTGCAAGCTGAAAAAAGCGCTTCCTGTTCTCCTGTAGTTAGCGTTGGCACACAACCAAAATCTCCTTGCAGCAGCTCATATCCTTTAGTAAGCGAGCACAGGCAGAACCCGCCTTCCCCTTTTGTCTCGATAATGCTCTCGTACTTGTTGCTTCCGGTAGACCAGAACGCTAATTTCTTATTATCGCCTATCTCATTGCAGCGGAAATATATTTGGTATCCACCGCCTGGAGTTTTTTCTACCGGACACCTGTCTACAACGTCTTTTACATCCGGCATTGTCAGGAATTCATTATAAATTTGTTCTGCGTTATTTAGCTTATTGCTGAATTCCAGAACAACTAATCCTCCTGAAACTTTTCCGCACACAAAACCAATGTTTAACACATCCCTGAATTCTGCTTCTATTTCTGTATCAGTCATAGACCGTGATTGGAAGTCCAACCAATTTGTAGTCCTGTCAGCATTTTCATTCAGTTTTTCTGGCAGAACATTAATCTTGTACTCATTTACATATTTTTTTACTAACTCAATGGTATTCATCTTTTTTTTACCCCATTTTTGCATTTTAAGATGAATTGCCCCGTAATATACCGGCAATTCTATTTATATTTATTACTATTTGCCGGTTGTCGAGTTGTCAGTTTGGGGGGTTGTCAGTTATCGAGTTGTCAGTTATCAGTTTATATAGAGGGCAAGCCGATGCACTTAATTTTATTCTTCAAATGCGTCAAACTTGAAGCCGTATTTTTTAGCGATATGGAATAATGTTCCTATAGTAGTGGTTTGCTTAAGCGGATTAGCTTGTACTGTTTTTAACAAGTCGTTAAACTGACGCTTTATATAGTCATATGTATCCCTCTTAAAATATGGATTACAGCTTAACATTAAAAAATATGGCATAGCTCCAATCTTGTAATTATTGATTAATGCGAATCCGCATAAAATCCATTCAGCGTAGGTTATTCTGCTTGTTCTAAGGAGTTCGATTGCAGACAATAGCTTTTTTGTTTCATCGTCTGCTATTTCACAAAATGGAATGATAGTTCCGTTACCAGGCGTAGCAACGCTAATTTCAGGAATCGATTTTTCAGTTATTATGCCTTCAGTTTCTAATGGTGTTGCATCGACATTTACATATAGATCAGGATCATAACTAAAAAAACAAGCCCTTGATGCATCAGAAGTTTTGTCTGGATCTGCGCCGAGATCAATGTGAAATTTTGTAGCGTAGTGTTTATAAATTGAGGAAAATATATCGTGATTCACAATTGCATTTTTTAGCTTATATATAACTTTTAATCCGTTGCCTCTTGGAGAAACAAAAAATGCAAAAACCGAAGAGTCCTCTTTTAGCTTAGATTTCATTGACTCAAGTTTTTCATCTAAATGGTCATAGTCGAAGACAAAGAAAGAAGAGCTTATTAATTTTTCTTTTTTGCGGTGAGAATCGTTAAAGGTAGCTATAATAAAATATGGCAGATTGTTTTTCTTAAACTCCTGCTGTTCTTTTTCATCCTGAATTGCTCTCAGCTGTTCAGTTAATTTATTAAGTCCTTCAGAAGTTTTTATTTCATTGAATACTTCATTCAGAGAAACAGTTCGTAAATCCTTTGCATAATATACTTTTGTTTGAACTGAAGCTTGAAATTTTAATAGTTCATTTTGTTCCTTTGTATTTGTTTGCATTATAGTTATTTGATTTTGAATTTGATATTTGTTCGCAATGGATAAGCGTTTTTAATGATTTTATCGCATTCCCATAACGTTGAGGCTCTATACTAGAGCTTAAAGAATGATATTTACGGACAGCTTCAGAAAGCTCGTCGCTTTCGTTAAATATGAAGGTCGTAATTCCGTTTTCACGGAAGTAATCAGCTAACTCAAACCCATCTGCTACTAAAAAAGCCGATAAGTAAAAGTCTTTATTTGCATAAGTCTGCATATGATTTACCTGGTTAAAATTAATATTGCCTAAAAGGCTAAGTTGTCGAGTTGTCAGTTTGGAAGGTTTTCAGTTGTCAGTTCTATAGTCATTATAAATTAAAAAACCCATATAGTCAAGGCGAGGGCGAAATATTTTTTAATATATTTAAATATTTCTTGCGATTATACCCTGTAAGGTATATTTTACGCTATAGCACAATAAATTATACCCATACGGGTACATAAAAAGAGAATACTTATGGGCGAAAAAGATGTAATAGCCGATTTTGTTAAGCAAAAGAGGAAAGAATTAAGCCTTACACAAGTAGATCTGGCGCAAAAAGCCGGAGTTGGTTTGCGCTTCATACGGGAATTGGAAAGGGGGAAAAAGACGCTCAGACTCGACAAAGTAAATGACGTTCTATTCCTTTTTGGGCATGAACTTGCCCCTACAAAAAAAATTATGGAGCAGGTAAATGAGTAAAAAAGGAATGTATATTTCACGCTCTTCCCTGTCGGAATTATCCGGAGAAGGAAGACAAATATTCAAAAAAGCTTTTTGTATATCCGGTAAAGTTGGGATGAAAAATATATAAGTTGAACAAACTTCGCGAATTTTGTAAAGAATAAATTTTAATTATTACATCTATTCAGAAGTGATTGTTAAAATTTGTATTCTTCCAGCATTTCAACATTATCTAGTTCTTTCATCTTCACAATTTTAACTGACCCATTTGAATATAGTATTTTATAATAATTTTCCTGATTACAAATGGGTTTTACCGAAATAAAATGCTGGACACATTTTGCGAAATCGTCAAAATCGTAAATTAACTCCTCGCCAGAAAAATATTGTATTTTCGTAATTCCGTTATTTCTATTTCCAAGATACTCCGGATAAGAGAAGCATCCATTTAAAATAATTTCTTTTCTCAGCGTTTCGTCTGTTGCAACAGTAATGTATAGATTTTCAAGTCTCGCTTTTAATTGAACCTCATTAATATACTGCGTCTTTTCACCTAAAATATACACTGATTTAATTGGAGGGTTATCTTGGTTGTACTTTTGAACTAGATGTTCAATTGCATGACTTAAATATTCAGTATATCCAAGGTTTATATCTGTTTGTCGCAATCTCAATAAGTTAATAATACTATCTCTGCCTAAAGCATCATAAATGTTTTTCCCTATAGACTTTACAAAATCCCCACCCCACTCAGTAGTCATTATGCTATTTGCTTCATTAATAAAGCTTACTCCAATCCCATCATTAACTGCTAAAACTAAACAAGGCAATTGTTCCTTGCCAATATGCCGGCTTACTCCTAGTGCAACAGCAAATGCATCGTTTAGAACAAATATGTTTTCTTTTGGAAAATAATTCGTTAACGCTTTATTAAAATCAAATCCATCATATTTCCTTACTCTGGATAAGTCATTAAGAAGCGGTGATTTTTTAATTCTATTATTCGCTGTATCAATTGGAGCTGGTAGAGCTATAATAACCTCTGTAACAGCTGTAAAATTGTTTATTCCCAAATGTGTTTTCATTAAAGAAATTAATCGGTCTGGGAAAAGACTTGGGTCTTGGAAAAGTAGTATGGAATCAATAACGTGCGAACGATTATCTTCCATTCCAATAATCGATTTTGAACCATTTGTAAAAAGTGCAATTTCCATATTTGTAGAGATTTTAGTATTTTTATTTTTTAATATTTCCAAATATAATAAATTTTTTTATGTTATTCATATACGAACTGCAAAAGCCAATAGATATCCATTGCATTGATGATTATAAATTTTGTTACTCTTTAAATGAAGCCTGCGACCAATATAAATTTTTATATAATTTAGACATAGAGTTAATAAAGGAAATTCAAGAAATCCATTTTATCTACACTGACAATTTGGACGAAACCCTTTATAAAAATACTTTTTCAACCTTTTCCCCAATACTATCAGATTATAGCCATAGAAAAAATGAGCACTACAACCTGTACAAATTTATTTTTGAGAATAATAATATTTTCCCTTCTATATCTGAATTAGCTGATCTTAGAAAACGTGAGCTCATTACAAAACTAATTCGGAATGTAAAATTCATTAAAGTTTTGGAAAATGCTTTCTCCTTAATAAGGAGTTATTCTAATAGTGAAATTATTATTTTTCTGCCTTTTCGAAAAGAGATTACAAATCAAATTCTTGATAATGCAAAAGAGGTAAAAAAAATACTTTTATTCTCTGACAGCAAACAAATGAAAATCAAAGAAGGTATACCCGCTTTTGAAATGGAAAGCGATTTGTATTTTGAAATACGGGAAAAACTGTCAATTGTTGCGGAGGAAAGAGTTGATGACTATGAAAACCCGGGGATTTATAGTTTTCGCACAATGTCTTTATATGAGATATTTCCCAACACTTTACTAACCGCACTTACAAATGTCTATAACAAAGATTTAAAGAGACTGAAAATTAATGGAGATCAGATATACCTAGCGAAAAGGTTCATCCATCATTTACTCCGCAGCGAGGTTACACCACTATATTATTCATTACAATTAGAAATACCTCAATTGACCTGCGAGAACTCACCGTTAGTATTTTCTGATTTCGATAAATTGAATAACAATACCCAATATAGAGAACTTGAACTGCTCACAAAGAAAATTAACTTACTAACTTATATAATTTTGCATTCTTCTCAAAAAAGACTAATTGAATATTTTAAAGATTTTTATGAGATAGACCTCCCAGATAGGCAAAACGTTGAAAATGTAATTAGCCGCATCCTTCTTACATTTCTTGATGAAAACAGGGTATTAGTCTCTGAACAATATAAATTAAGTTCGTTAATCGAAAATAATTCATTTAGCAGATTATTAACCAACTTCGAAAATTTAGACGACTTAAACAAAGTTACCCAAATGTTTCATAAAATTTCTCCAAGTGATTTATATAGCAATACCGAGATGTGGTATTATATAATTTCGAAACTTAAAGAACTAAAAACGAAAGATAAAAAAAAGACGCCTATAATAGAGCGGTCTAAAATTATATTTGCCGTAGAAGGCAAATTTATAAAAATCTTTGGGTTATCAAGAAAAGATTTAATATTTAATTATTCCACATCTCTTGGCCTCAAATATATTATGATCCTCATCAGTATTTATAACCATTATGGTTATAAATATCCTGTAGCCTCTTCAACATTAAAAATATTAGCATATAATTTGGACCATAAACCTTCGCAAGCTTTTATTGATGATAGAGATATCGAGAACGACAGAAAATCAATATTAGATTGTGTCAACAGAACTAAAAATGATGTACGTATAGCGCGTTTTTGTGAGGAACATGTTGACTACTCTAAATATAAATATTGTTTTGATCCCATGGGCGAAATTGAATGTGAAGTAATTCACTCCAAAATACCTAAAGGTTTTTTTGATGAAATCCCAGAACTAGAAAAAAAATATGAGAAAGATATTGCCGAGAGACAAAAAAGCAAAAAAAATGCGGGGGAAACCATGACTCCGGTTCATATACCAAATAAATTCTAATCTTTACTTTTCAGTCTCTTTATCCAAAACAATCGGTTGGCTTATGATTATTTTCAATTAGGCTAATTAGACTATTTGATAGAATTATCATTTAACTGAACTTTTTTATCGCATCATATTAGCGATTTTTTTATAAAATAACATAAAAACTCCCACTTACATTAAAAACCACAGTAAAGTATAACCATACTCAAAACTATTCAACGCTCAATTCCTTTTTTATATTTCAGTTTCCTCGAAAAATAGGGGTAAAACCATTCTATTTAAAATAAAAACTAATAAATACAAAAAATCTAATTAGATCTGGCAAGAATTGCACTTCGCCAGACTTGACCGGGCTGTAAGCCAGAACGAGACTAAATATTTTTGATTATAGCTTTTGAGTAAACAACTCTTAAAGCTTCAAAATAAAGTTCTTTGACATTTTGAATGACGGCTTAATAAGCCGGAAAGCCAAGGTTGTCGATGCTGAATTCTTCTTAGGTCTAACATGAGGTTCTTACGTTTTTCTGCTGTAAAAAGGCGAAAAACGAATATTTAATAAATATAAACAAGGAAAAATAAAATGAACAAATTTTCAGAAATTAACTCAATCCGAATTAAAAAGGATGAAGAAAATAAATCAATCTTTATTAATAATAAAAAGGTCGAAACTTACGGCAGCTGTGGGGTCATTTTGGCGGCTAGCGAAATTGAAGCAGTTGCCGTAAACGATCTTGCAAATCTACATCCTATAATGGTTGAGATTGATGAATCTTACATCAAACTGGCAAAAGTTAGTCAGCTTGAGAATAAAGTCGTTTCATTGCGAGTTCTGGACGACAACTATATCGAAGTATTCCCAACGGTTGTTACCCCTGTGGATATAGAAAAAAAAGGTCTACATGACCAGTATCAGAAAACTCTGGAAAGTATAGTAAAAGATGATAAAAGCCTACGGCTATATACGCCAGTCAGAGGGAAATTTCCCAGGACCGAAAAGAAGAAATTAGAAGCGTTAAAAGAAAGCGCTAAAGATTCATTAACCAAATTCGATTTTTCGGAAGTCGGTTATTTACAGTTTACATATTATGCTAAAGTTGAAACATTTAATGATGTTTTTCAGCTCACTAATACAATAATTGCCCGGTTGGACAAAAAAGTCCGTGCAATACTAAAAACCAAAAAATAATTAACCAATCAAGGTTGTATGAGGCGTACACGCGTACGCCTTGTACAGCTCTATTTCAATAAGGAAAACATGACCGATAAAGAATTACGAACTAACGCCCATGTTGAATATGTCAACGGGCGATATTTAATCAAAATACCTGATGGAGAAACTCCCAAATACTTAGATTTTGATGGTAAAGAGGTAGATATAAATACAATCTCCGCTAACGATGGGGAAAAAATTAATGAGGATAATGCCGCTGCTTTATTTTCTAAAAAAGCTCCCAGAAACATTGTTAACGACATTGAATCGCATATTCGGAAGTATATCTATCTGCAGGAAGAGGCAGAATATCTGATAATTTCTCTTATTCCGCTTCTCTCGTATATAATTTCGATTTTTGAAAGAATACCTTACTTCTGGTTAAGAGCCGATAAAGGTTCCGGTAAAACGACGCTCATGTCGGTTCTGAAACCCTTAGTCTATCACCCGGTATTTGTTTCAAACATTACCCCTTCATCATTATTCAGAATAGTCGACGATAACGCTCCTACTCTTTTTATGGATGAAGTTGAAGCGCTGGCTTCAAAATCGACGGCAAATAATTCCTTTATCCAGATTCTAAATTCCGGGTATCATAAGGGAGGAAAAGTAACAAGAACACACGGAAACTTAGTTCAAACATTTAAGACTTATGGATTAAAAATCCTTGCCGGGATAAACCAAATTGCTGAAACTGTAGAAGACCGTTGCATTCAGATTAATCTACAAAAACCAACTGATCCTGCTGAAATAACTCCCTATACTGGTCAGAACGGCGAAGAAATTCTTGAACTGCAGAAAAACATTCAATCAGCTATCTTAAGAAATACTGGCAATTTATTAGCATATCTGCAGAACCCCGATTCAATGGGAATTGACGCCGGGATTGTCTTAAGAGAATATGACAAATGGATGCCAATGCTTGCAATAGCAAAGGTATTTAGCTCTAAAAAGAATAATTACTTTGAAATAGTTCAGGAATATGCGTTAAAACAAATCGCGTTGAGGCAAATAACAGAGCAAAAATCTCCAAAGAATGCATGTATTGCAATTATAAAAGATTTTTTAACTGATTTTGCAGATAACACAAAAATCGCTGATACTAACTTCTTCTATTTCGAAACCAAGGAGATATTGGAAGTTATCAGGAAAAATGATCCTTACAATACTTACAGAAATAAAGCCCAGCTAACAACTACTCTAAAAACGATTGGAGTAGAAACAGACAGAAGAAGGTTCGGTCAAGGTCCGGTATCCCTTTACAAAATACCGAGAACAATACTTAATTAACAAATCAAACGGGGCATGTAGTGGAGCATGCCCTATATATTCAAACCACAAAGGGAAAAGTAAAAATGGAAAAACAACACGAATGGGGCACATACGAATGGGCAACCGATAACCTGAATTGCGTTTCAGGCTGTACCAATGATTGCCTCTACTGCTACAGTAAAGAGATGGCAATCCGCTACAAAAGAAGTTCTCCCGAGACGTGGAAGAATGAAATTGTTCGCGAGCACGATCTTAAAAAGAAGATCAAGCATTACGAAAAACGCGTAATGTATCCTTCAAGTCACGACATCAGACCAGAACACCTTAAGGGAAACTTGGAGTTCCTAAGGCACATTCTTGAGGCTGGTAATGAAGTTCTAATTGTTAGTAAACCGCATCTTGTTTGCATTAAAGCTATCTGCAAAGAATTTGAAAAGTATAAAGATAAAATACTTTTCAGATTTACAATTGGCAGCGCTGATGACGCAGTTCTAAAATTCTGGGAGCCCAACGCTCCAGGATTCAAGGAAAGATTAGCGTGCCTTAAACTTGCTTACAAAAAAGGTTTTGGCGCCAGCGTTTCATGCGAACCTATGCTTGACAATAACATCGACAAGGTGATAAAGAAATGCTCCCCGTATGTTACTGAAACAATATGGGTCGGCAAGATCAACCATCTTATCGGCGTAACAGGCAGAGGCAGGTTAGACTTTAACGGTCACAACGATCCAGCCACGCTTGCAAAAGCAGAAGAATTAGTCGAATGGCAATCGGATGAAAACATCTTAAAGCTGGTCGAACGCTACAAAAATAATCCAATGATAAGATGGAAAGAATCCATCAAGAGAATAATTACTAAACAAGGAGTTAAATAATGGAAGTACTAATAAGGAAAGTAAAAGAAGAAAACGGCTGGCTGTCTTGCATGTCAGCCTACCCGGTAACATACAAAGGCACAACATACAGAACATGCGAGGCTCTGTTTCAGAGCCTCCGGTTCAAAGATTTTCCAGACATACAAAAGGAGATACACGAACAGACATCTCCTATGGCGGCAAAAATGAAAGCGCGGAAAAACCGTGAGAAACTTAACAGAGGCGCAAAGTGGGATGAAGATCCTTCGGATATCCCTCTGATGAAAGAATGCCTGTTATTAAAGCTTGAGCAGCATCCGGAATTAAAGGATAAGCTGCTTGCAACAGGCGCCGCAACCATAATTGAGGACTGTACAACTCATGACCGGGAATCAGCCAGGTTTTGGGGTATGGTGTTTAAGGATGGGCAATGGATAGGCGAAAACGTATTTGGTAATCTCTGGATGGAAATCCGAGATGAGTTAACTAAATCTAATAAAAAACTAAAAGAGGCAAGAAATGATTAAGAAAAAAGATCCGTTGATGGTTGGAAACATAAATAAAATCCTTAAACAGTGTAACAACTCCAAGTTTCCGAATGAGGAGGAAAATTTACTAAAGCAAATCGAAAGCCAATGTAAGGATAAAAGCAAAAAAGGATTGTTTGTCATTGTTATTTTATCAAACAAAAATGAACGGATTGAAAAAATCTCGCATCTATTAAGTTCTGTTCACGGCTTTGAAACAAATAAACAGTGTGATTTTTCGGTCATATGTAATTGGGGATTAGATGCAAGGAAAATGGTTTCCGTTAATGAACTAAAAGATACTATTAAAATAGTTCATAACGAGGTTCAAAAAAACGGCTGCAAAATCTTTGATTGGCGGTTTGACCCTGATAGTATCGAAATAGATATTTTAAGGGCTGATCATTCCAGTAACCCAGAAGAAAGCGATGAGAACATAAAACAGGAAGATGAGACGAAGATTGTGATTAAACAGACGCCTAAAGGAAAAGATGTATTAATAGACGATAAGCCTTTTACTACAGTTCTTGAAAATGGACTTATTGCGTCAGCGGCTGATTTACAGAATTACAATCCGGCAAGTTTAGGATATTTCTATCCCATTCTAGTTCCTTTTGGATGTAATTATTGTAAAGATAACAAACTTGATGCTTTGGGAGAGCATGTAACCGCATCCTTTACAATTGAGGGCAAGTCAAATATAGTAGCTTTTGTTACTATCACTGATCCCAAAGATATTGAGATGAATGGAAAACATGAGGTTTACCAAAAAGCTCTTTATAACGCCGTATTGAAAAATAGAAGCGCCTGGTTCCCTGAAGGTTATTCAATTGATATGGACAATAATGATGCCGCAAAATTAATTTTTGTGTCTGAAAACTTCAAGTTCAGTCCCGTTGGCTACTGTCAGTTTTTAATTTTAATGGATGCAAGAACTTACAAAGAAGTATTTGCAGACTTAAATATTTTCATTAACAACCTTGAAACTGAAGCTCGCGCAAAAATGAAATAACGAGAAATCTTTTTAATTAGGTCGGCTTAAAACGCCGACCCTTCTCTTAAAATAAAAATCACAAAAAAATAGAGGCAAGCAGTGAAACCAGAAGTTAAAATTACACAACAAAAAAGCATATCGGATCTAAATGATTTACCTAAAGACATCATGGGGTAAGTTGGTTGGGTTAGCTGGATAAACGCTAAAATACGGTATAAGAAGTTAGTTAACGGGCAGGAGTCATAAATATTATGGCTCCCGCTTTATTTAGTCACAACAGAAAAAATAATTATGGATGAGATAAAAAAGTTACGGCTCTTTTCAATTCAAAGGTCTGCCAGATCTTTAGGCGTAGGTCGCGATACTGTGAAAAGATGGATGGATGAGGGACGCATCCGTTTTATAAAAGACGGCAAGAGAAGGCTAATTCCACAAGTTGAATTAGTAAGATTCTCGGAAGAGTGTTTAATAAAAACACAAATATTAAAACCAAAAGAAGAGCCCGAAATGCAAATAGAAAAAAGAGCTGCGTCCCACTATCCGCACATTTCTAAAACATTTGCCCAGGGACTTCTGGAAAAAATCATAAGGAACTAGCCCATGGCATTTGTTAAGAAACGCGGAAACATTTTGCATATTTACTACTACGACCCTTTTACCAAAAAGCTAAGTTCAAAATCAACCGGCTTAACGGATGATAAAGCGAACAGGAAAAAGGCGGAGTATATGGCAAAGCGATTCCAATATGAGATGACGCTTAGAAAAGACAACATACAACCCAGCGCTCAGACGGCCTCCATCAAGGAGGCCTTTGGGCATTTTTTAAAGAACAATGCGGATAAAAAGCGCCAGACCATTTACGAGTATAACAGGTTCTTTAAATTCTTCACTGAAAAATTCAATGAATTTGACTCCTGTTCTGTTATTACTAAAATTGCCGTTGAGGATTGGATATTAGATATTAAAAAACTGCCGTACAAGAAAAATACAATCCATGCAATTGGCAAGCAGTGTTACCATTTTCTGAGTTTTCTGTTTGAGTACGAGTACGTCCCCTTTTTCAAAATTAACCGGGAAGTCAAAACCAAACCAGAGGTCGGCGAAAAAATAATATTCTCAGATGAAGATATCATAAAGATATTTGACAATCTGAATACGAAAAACAGCAACTTTCAAACCCTTGTGTACATGGCTTTTTACACCGGGCTCCGTTCTTCTGACCTGATGGATATTAGCGTAGAGAAAATAGACCTGGCAAATATGGAGCTGCGCTACTACTCCCCCAAACGAAAGAAGCACAGAGAAGTCCCTTTGCATCCTGACCTGGCGTCTATGCTTGCAAAAAGGATAGAGGAAATAAAAACAGGCAAGCTTATTAACTATAGCGCAACTGAAAATCTTGGCGATGCAATTGAAAGATATTTCATCAAACTTGGAATAAAAAGCAAAGGCTATTCCGCCCGCACTTTCCGTAAAACGTTTATTACCCGCGCAAGAGCTGCCGGTATTGACGCTTCTATCGTCCGCGAACTTGTTGGTCACGAGCACCAAAACACCGCCGACAGATATTACAACCTGATTGACATGAAACTGATGAAAACCGAGCTCTTGAAGTACAAAAGACCCATGGCTGCTGAATAGCAGCCTTTAGGGTTTCAATTTTCTTAAATAACCCGATCTTTATTTAACAAAATGAGGGAATTCTTAAATAAGGGCTCTCCTTATTTAAGTTTATTGGCAATTTTTTGCTTTACCTTCAAATAAACTGGACTCTTTTTCTTGACTAATAGTTCTCAATTGTTTATTATTGTACAAGATTGTACAATCAAGTATAGACAACTTTATGGAGATATTTAATGCCAGTATTAAAAAATAAAACTTTAGTTCATCGTTTACCCCTTACTGAAGCCCGCAACAACCTCGGAAAGGTAGTACGTAGGGCTTATATGAATAACGAAACGTTTATTCTAGAAAAAGACGGTATTCCTATTGCAGCCCTAATGAATATTGGGGATTTTGAAGATTATTTGGAAACTCAAGATTCTGTGCTTAGTAACAAAATCAAACAAAGTTATGAGGAATATCTTTCTGGAAAATCGAGACCTGTAGAAGAATTTATTGCAGAGCTCAAAGATGAACTTATTAAGAAGAAAAAGAAATAGTCTTTAATATGTCTTAAATGAGGTAATTTTACATTCGGTTAGTCACCGAAAAGAAGCTTACTAAGGTTTACGTGATTGAAGCATTTCTTTATCAGCTATTGAACGCTCATTCATAAATCTCCTCCACAGTTACCGACCCAACCATATCGCCCCCAACCCGCATTAATTGTCCAAATAAATCATAGTTATCCAGTTTTGCTTTACGTAATAATCCTTCAAGCATTACTCCTTCTGGCAGCAAACCGTCAAAAAATGGCGGGAATTCGTCAAATGTATATTCTTTATTGCTAACTGACATAGTTAACGAAATCAAGTTTAATTGGATGTTGGTCTTTAAGAATTTGCGAAAAAATAAACATATATTTAAGCGTTTAGTTTAACTAATTTCGGTAAATTGTTAATCAACTATTCGGGATGAAAATTCCTATATTAGTAAGTCTATAAAAATCTCTTCAGATATAAATCGATTTTGTAAAAATAAGGAAAGAATACTTTCAATTAATATAGCTTTGTTTTATTTTCTTATAAATGAAATATTGATTTAATTCCAAAAAGTAATTACAATGACATTTGATCCAAATAATCCATATAATGATTTACCATTACTTCCACCCGACTTTAATTTTAACGATCTCGATATACTAAAAAAAGTTAATAAAGCAAACATCGCTTTGTCCCGTCTTAGCGGTGATGCAAAATCAATACCGAACAGAGAAGTATTAATTGAGCCCCTTTCATTCAGAGAAGCTGTAGCAAGCTCTGGAATTGAAAATATAAACACTACAATTGATGAAGCTTTTCAATCTTCCTATTTTGATGAAGCAGATATGAAAGAAGAGCAGAAGGAGACAAAATATTATCGTCAAGCTCTCTTAAGTGGTTTTGATGAAATAAAATTACGAGGTTTTCTCAACACTAATTCTTTTATTGATATTCAGTCTCAGCTTGAACCAACCAAACCTGGAATTAGGAAAATGCCAGGGGTAAGTATAAAAAACAGCTCTACTGGCGAGGTTTTTTATACGCCACCGGAAGGGGAAAATATAATTCGTTCTCTTTTGGCGAACTTTGAAAAATATTTTAATGATTTTTCTGACGATATTGATCCGCTTATAAAAATGGCAGTTTTGCATTATCAGTTTGAATCAATACATCCTTTTTTAGATGGGAATGGAAGAACTGGACGTATTTTAATGGTTCTTTACCTTTGCCTGACAAAACGGTTGGAGCTTCCTATTTTGTTTATTAGCGGCTATATTAATCAGCATAGGTCGGACTATTATAAATATTTGAGAGAGGTCACAGATTCCAATAATTGGAAGAACTGGGTTCTGTTTATTTTAGATTCAGTCGAAGAACAATCTATAAAAACCACACAATCAGTTACCGGAATTAAGGAATTAATGAGCAACTTTCGTAAAGTGTTAAACGATAAGCTCCCAAGGATATATACCGTTAAACTTGTAGAATATTTATTCAGCTATCCATACTATTCTCAAAAATCAATGCAATCGATACTAAGTATAAGCCGGAACACAGCTTCTAAATATTTTACTGAACTTGTAAGAATTGGTATTATGGAAGAGAAGCGCTATAAAAACGATAAAGTATATTTTTGTCCCCAATTCCATGAGTTATTGAAATAGCTATGCTCAATAAGAGAATTAATTTTGGCGCTACGCTAAACCTATGCCCAAAATATTGCGAAAATTGGGCGCTGGTAGTTATCTATGCACAAAAAAATGAACTATTTGGGCAAAGGTCGCTTGCAACGGAAATAGATTGGAATACTTTTAGATGTAATCCATTTGTAAATAAAATGGGTTATAAGAAATTCAATTTAATCTATAGCTCCAGCATTACGCGAGATTGTGCGCTCGGCTATAACATTTACTTAGCGCAATTAAAACCAAGCGTTGACGATTAGATTTAGCCAACGGCTGCTATTGTCATGGAATTATTGTAATAGAACTATTGTTTTACTATCATGAAAATATTATTAACCGGCGTAACCGGATATATTGGCAAACGGCTATTGCCGGTTCTGCTTGAGGGTGGACATAGCGTTGTTTGCTGTGTTAGAGACAAAAATCGGTTTCCAAAAGACGGATTCTATTCGAATAAAAATGTTTCTATTCTCGAAATAGATTTTTTGAAAAATAACCCCCTGCCGCATTCTATTAAAGATATTGACGCCGCTTACTATTTAATTCACTCAATGAGTTCAGGTATAAGCGATTTTGAAAAACTGGAATCTGATTCTGCAAGTAACTTTGTTAAGTTAATTAATCTGACTTCTGCAAAGCAGGTGATTTATTTAAGCGGAATTTCTAATCAGAAAAAGCTTTCACGGCATCTGCAATCAAGAAATAATGTAGAAGAAATATTAAAGCAATGCAACGCGTCCCTTACAGTCCTTAAAGCTGGAGTTATTGTTGGAAGCGGAAGCGCTTCGTTTGAAATAATCAGGGACTTGGTTGAGAAGCTGCCTATTATGATAACTCCTAAATGGCTAAACACAAAACACCAGCCAGTTGCAATTAGAAATGTTATTGAGTGCCTAACCGGAGTTCTGCTAAATAAAGAAACTTATGGCTCCTCCTTCGATATCGGGGGGCCGGATATAATTACTTACCGGCAAATGCTTTTACAGTTCGCCGAAGTAAGAGGATTGAAAAGATTAATTCTTACCGTTCCTGTAATGACGCCCCGCCTTTCTTCTTACTGGCTTTACTTTGTAACTGCTATATCTTATCAGCTGGCTGTTAATCTTGTAAACAGTATGAAGATTGAATTTCTTGCAAAAGATGATAAGATTGTAAAAATGCTTGATATTAAATTAATACCATATAAAGAGGCTGTAGGTTTAGCCTTTCAAAACATCGAGCAGAATTTAGTCCTTTCTAGCTGGAAGGACTCGCTTATATCAAGTTCCGGCGAAAACTCTTTAAGTCAGCATATTAATATTCCCGTAAATGGATGCTTTTGGGATAAGCGCGTTATCGATATTAGTGAAAATGAGATTGAATTAGTTTTAGATAATATATGGTCAATTGGCGGAAAACGGGGCTGGTATTATGCTGATTGGCTTTGGAGTCTGCGAGGAATAATAGATAAGATTTTTTGGGGAGTCGGATTGCGGCGCGGAAGGACAAACTCAAAAACAATAAATGCCGGAGATACTTTAGATTTTTGGCGTGTGCTAATAGCCGATAGGAAAAATAAAAGAATGCTGCTTTATGCTGAAATGAAATTGCCAGGCGAAGCTTGGCTTGAGTTTAAGATTGTTAACAATAACGGAAAATTTTCTCTTCATCAGACGGCAACCTTCCGTCCAAAGGGATTACTTGGCAGACTGTACTGGTATTCTGTTATGCCCTTACACTATTTTGTGTTTAATGGCATGGCAAATAATATAATTGGATATAAGGAAAATAAATCAAATTAATTAAGCCAAACCTCTGGTGTCGCTAATATATTTCTTAATATGATCCGTCTTATTCGCTGTAATGTTAGTATCCATGATAATGCCCGATATCTTTAAGAATGATATTGTGCAAATACAATGATATTATATTGTGAATCAATAAGTTATTCGGAAATTATTCTGGCTTAAAGATCTCATTCGCTAAATAAATGCGGTTCCATTTTCTATTATTTCTCTTTTTCTATCCCTGTTGCTTTTAGTCCTGCAACAGTAACAGCTTTGCGGTATTTATTCAAAGGAGAATTCTGCTTCCAATTTGCAGGGTCAATCTTTACCGGATTATGCCCTTCGATTCTGGAAGAAATCTCAACGGCCTTAATTGCCCTCTCTAATGGAAAATTTAGTTTTATTCATATCTGCTCATCGTTTTATTTGTAATATAATGTCAAGTATATTGCGCAAAAAACTTGACAATTCTTAATCTTAAGAAATAGTTAATGGGCTATCCGGCACAAGTTTTGTTGGCTCTATTTCCTTTCGTTGTATTTCAATATTTGAATCCCCTGATCGTATTTTCTGCCCTTCTTTTCTGGAAGAAACCTCAACATCTTTAATCGCTTTGCCTAAAAAAATTGCCTATTGAATCATACATTTATCAGCTAAGTATAAAATCCTGTTTTCAATAGCATTTTTATTTTCCAAGACCGGCAAAAAAGTTATTATTGATTATAACAATATTCATTCCTATTATAATAATGGAAATAAAATTAAGAGTAAAATAGTTTAGAATGAAGCCTAGCGAATATATCAACGAAGAAGAATTATTTAATAAAGCAATAAGACTACTAACAGAAAAATTTGGACCTTTAGAAACCAGCAGGTTCCTTTCTATTACTGGGAAGAAAAGAATAGAATCAGTGAAACGTCACCGCCAATGGCAAAGCAATTTGGATAAGGAAAATATTTTCAAAGCAGTTTTCACTAAATAACACCCTTAAAACCAATTAGAACAAAAGGACTTGCAACTTCGCTGTTGTTATTTTCTTCTCCTGGGGTAAAAGAGCCAAAACAAGTAGGAGCCAGCATGAAAATACCGGATTAAAGGTTCTTAAACTCTAAATGCTTTCCCCATAATTAACTGTTCCGATTTTGGAAGATGGTATTTGTCAGCAACATACTTCCAGTTTCTTACTTTATCTTTTATTGACGTAACTATTTTTTTAGCTTTGTTTTTATCCAGTCTAAAGTGTTCGGCAACTTCAATAGCCAAATCAAAGTTAAGTGAATTATCTGTTTCAGAAATATTTAAATTTAGCCCTGTCCCTGTTTCGTTTGGATTAATATCATATGCTGGAGATAGCGCCCAACCCTTTTCAGTTAAGATAAATCCATGGTTTCTAAGATGATCATCTGTATTTGTAACACAAATACTAAACACGATTCTTTTCCATAATTCTTCAAGATCTTTTTTTACAGTTACACCGTTAGTAATTAAGAAATTTGCTAATTCAAGGTAACTTGCGCCAGCATTGAAGTCGGTTCTGTCGTTATAACCTAGCAATGTCATTGCCGAAGCAAAATGTACTCGTTCATTTTGCTTCCTATCAAATCTCTTTACAAGAAATGTATGAAATTTATTTGAGAATTTTTCAATCTTGGCTTCAGCAACGTTTATCCCACTTCCCACGGCTAAGTCGTGAACAACCATTTCCCATCCGCCAATATCTTTCCCATCGCTAGCGCTGGGAAATTTAGCTATCCAAAGATTGCCAGTTTTATCTATAACGCTGGCTTTGGGTCTTGCGCCTCCCAACGAGGAACCGGGGGCAATTAAAACGTTCAGCCATTTAATGTACTCGGGATCAGAAATATCTTTTTCTTGTTCAATGCAAATACTTGCATTTTGTAACTCTTGTAGCGAAGTCCATGGAGGCGTAGCCAGCCTTTTGTCATAGTTTAGAAAAGGTCCTTCTGAATCCAACTTAAACCGCAATCCCCCAAGTCTATTCCCGTCATATACGCCTAAGAGGAAATCTGATTCCATCAGAGCTTTTTCCTGTCTCTGTTCTTCACGTGCCAATATGGCTTCACGTCTCTTCATAAGTACTCTGCCCCAGCGATCCGGAGAGGAGTCGAGAAAAATTCCAAAATTGCTTTTATTGGTTTTTAAGTAATGGGTTCCTGTGAAAAGCTGCAAATCTGGATCGATAACCTGTGCAAATTTAGAATCCAACCATTCAGATGTGTATTCAAAAGAAAATATTTCCTTCCCTCTTATAATTTCAGAAAATAACTTGCCCATAAGGATTGGTTCATCTATTCCAACCCAGCCTGCATATACAAATATCTCTTTTCGTGTGTTTGTCTTAGCCATATTTTAATTCTCAGATTTTCTTTTGGGAGCTCTTTTCTTTGTAATCAAATTTGCATCTTGTAATTTTCTACCCAATTCATCATCTGCCGCAATTTTTAATAGATCATCCGCCAGTCCAAGGACAAAAAGAACTTGAGAATAAAGGCCCATACCAACATTGGGTTCTCCTTTTTCAATTGCTGATAAAGTTGGACGGCTGATTCCGGCTCTTTCGGATACTTGCTCCATACTCAACTTTCTTCTTAGCCTTGCGAGTTTAATATTTTCGCCTAATTCTGTTAGAATTCTTTTTATGTTTGGTAATATCATGTTTTTCTTCTCTCATAAAGTAAAGTGTGCTTTGCAAATATACAATAAATTGCAATATAAAGCTTACATTATTAATAAATATTACGGCATCGTAGAATACGCCGTTTTATATCCGCTATTCTTTTTGGAATTATAATTCAAAAAATTTACTTGGTTAGTTCCGTGTAGATGAAATCAATTCGGAATTCGCTAATTGCGTATCTAGTAATTGGCATTCGTTTTTTATTAAAGGGAACTGGAATATTTTTAGTTGTAATTAGTTCGTAAATGAAAAGGCTTTGAGGCAGACTACTCATTACTCTTTTTACAAATTTCTACAATGGCGCCAGTTGCTGGGGTATCTTTTACTTCCGCAACAGCTTTGCGGTATTTATTCAAAGGAGAATTTTGCCCCCAATTTGCAGGGTCAATTTTCACCGGATTATGCCCTTCAATTCTGCAGGAAATCTCAACGGCTTTAATTGCCCTCTCTAATGAAAATTTTGTTTTATTCATTTCTGTTTATCGTTTTATTTGCAATATAAATGTTTTGACGCTGAATTGAAATCTAAGATTTTGGGTCTGCAATACGGAAAAACAAAAACTCTTTTGCTTTCAATTCAAAATGTTTACTTTGTTGTGTAAAAATCTACAGCTTATATTTTATAAAAATATTTTTAAGTTTTATTATGAAAGATGAAATAATATTTATCGTTGAAGATTCTCTTGATGGAGGATTTGAAGCTCGAGCTGTTGGGCATTCGATTTTTACCGAAGCTGATAATCTTAATCTTCTTAAAGATAATATTCGGGAAGCTGTGTCTTGGCATTTCAACGGAAACGAAATTCCTAAATTAATCCGCCTCAAAAGATACTAAAAGAATAGGCTTATAAGGCTTACAAGCTAAATGTTTGTTTTAATTGAACCAACAAATCAGTTAGCTTTATTAGTGGAATACCCAAGTTCTTTGAAATTGATTTTAGGCCGCAAATGCAGATATCCTTACAATAACCCAATAAGTAAAAGTCCCTTTACGCTTGGCGTAAAAATAGAAGCTGAAAAACCTACGTCTAAACCTGTTGTGAACAAAGTTAAAAAATCAAGTTATACAATGGTATATCAGTCTAATAAAACCAATAATACCTGTAAGAATTAAAATATAATTACCTAGACTCAAGACCATATCATGTATACTATGGCTCTTATCTCCATATATTTCCAAAAGTAATGCAACAACTCCAATTAAAATCATTATTAAATCGGTTATTATATTTTCCATCGTATTAAATTTTAACCATGTTCGCGGTGATCTCTGCCGCAACAGAATTTGAGTGTTGTTAAATTAAAAACGCTATTAATATTGAAACCTTTCGTCTTTTGGATCTGTAAATCGATAGTATTGTTTTTCCCCACTGCTCTTTTGCCTGTTTTGGAAATTGCCTTCTTTTATAAAATTCCAGAAGTGATTTACAAAGGCAGAATTGTAAGCTTCAATAATTAACACTATATCTAAATCTTTTGTGGCGCGAAAATCTAAACCAGCGTTTGTCAGATGAATATCGCAGGCAGAGCCTCCAATTAGTAGGTAATTGCCATTATATTCTTTAAAAAATTCTGTAAATATATCAAGTCCTTTTACCATAATTGCTCAATCATTTTTATAAGCTCAGATTCAATTCTTTCATCTTTCGCATCTGCATAGATCGCATAAAGCGAGAGTGGATCAATGTACTTGTCTATGGCTAATGCTCCAGGATTATATTTCCAGATTTGGAGATAATAATCATTGCCGTAATTATCATAAGTTTTTATCTTCCCTGCATTTAGCATAACATCATATTCATTCTTAGATACTGCATAATAATGCTTATCGATATTATTCAAATTTGTATAATGAGAAAGGGCTTTATCGCCTGAATAATAAAATTCATCTCCAACTGGATCAAAGTCCAATGCAAACTGCTTTGCTATGGGATTTATCAAATATGGTAAAGCTTTTGTCCAGGAGTTTTTGTCCCTTTCTATGACCAATACCTTATTTCTGTTCCCCTCTATTTTGCAAAGGTTGAAATCAGATAACGCTGCTGCGCATCTTGTGATAGTCATTTTACCATAACCCAATTCCTTAGCAAGCTGCTCAAAATTCATCTGGTCAGTTTTCTTGTTCAATAAACCATAAAATAATAAACACTGTGCAGCGGGAAATAATTTTTGTACTCCCCTTTTTTGAACTTGTTTATACTCTTTCAAATCCAAAAACATGAAAGGAATATACATTTGCCTGCCTGGAATTATAAAAGCGATCTTCTTTTCAATTATACGTTTTCTATTAAAAGAAGCCATTCCATCAAAAACAAAAACCACCGGTAAATTAAAAACGCCGCTAATAATTTCATTTTGTTTTTTATACTGATCTGCTGTTGTATTAGTTTCAGCATTTTTAACCGCAAATAATATTTCCCGCCCAAATATTGCCGAGATAAAGAGCTCATATGTGCTGCGTAAATAACCAGGTATTTTGTTTAATTCCAAATTGGGCATGGGTTTTATTGCTATTTCCAAACCAATGGTATCGCTAATATATTTCTTAAGCTGTTTCAGCTCATTTGCAGTAATGTTAGTATCCATAATAACGCACAATATCTTTATGAATGATATTGTGCAAATATAAGGATATTATATTGTAAATCAATAGGTTATTCAGGAAATATTCAGGCGAACAGATCTAATTCGCTACTCAAGCATATATTCTCGATTTTAGTTCTTCAATTGCAATTTTTTGTTCGCGCTTCTTTCCAACGCGTAATGCATCGGCAAGCGTAAGTAACTCGTACAATAGATGATCCTCTAAGCAAGCTTTAACAGCCGACGGATACAGCGGCTCTATTTTTTGTCCTCTTGCAGTTCCTTCAGAGTACGGCCAAACATATAACTCCTCTCCTTGAATAATGTCGTTAAGCGGCGGCGCAGAATACGCTGTTGGTATTCCCCGAACCAACCCGCCTGGGTGTTGCGGGTATGTATACTTAAGCCCATATTGTAAAAACTCAAGCAGTGAAGATTTCATAAGCTTTTTTTTGTCCGCGGCCAATAACCCTGCCAGCATTGAACGGTTTAGACTTTCACTAATTTCACTTGGACTAATTCCAAGTTCAGCAGCTAAATCCTTCATTAACCAGCCATTTTTTCCTTTAGCGGCAATTTTCAAAAGCACCACTATATCCAGCGGCCTCATTCCGTTATGGTTGTTCATAATATCACTTTTTGATTCTAATATACGGAATAAATTCGGAATTCGCGAATCGCGAATAATGAAATACTCGCATTTGTTCCCCTTCCAATCTCATACTCTAAACAAAAACCGCATCCCTTTCAATTCTTTTTCTTAAAAAAGGGTTCATTTTTTCTCTGTACATAATTACATCGACATTTTTTTTGGATATCTCTTCAAGATCCTGCTTGATGCCTATCAGGTCAAACATTTTTGGAGTTCCTAATTCAACAACAATATCAATATCGCTTTCATCGGTATTTTCACCTCTGGCTGACGAGCCGAATAATCCCAATTTAGAAATATGATATACCGCCTGATTTTGATCTTTGTAATTCTTTAGTATCTGAATTATTTCATCTTTAGTCATATTCTCACTTTATTATTTTTATCCGATCTGGAAACAACCTATTTAATATTACAAAAAATAAATGAGAAAAACATTCCCAAATTATTAACAAAGAATGATATAACTTTGAATTAGTTTATATTTTTGATTCAATTGAATTTTGAAATTGCTTATTTCGCTTCTGCCTATTGGCGGTTGATAGGTTCTTGAAATTGCGTGAGATTTCCTTATAAATAAAACATTTTTCGTTTTTGTTCGACAACTACAATAGCGTTAGTATATTTATTCAAAATGAAAATTCAGTTTTCTCATATCTGCTTATCGTTTTATTTGCGATGTAAATTTTTTAACGAATGCTGCTTAGCTAAATATATAAGTGTTGATATTTAAAAGAAAAAGCACAATGTTTGGATAAAAATAATAAGAAAATTAACTTTTGAATTTGAAAATCACGATGATTTGTTCAATATTATAGAAATGACAAAATCAAAAACAGTTGTAAAAATATTTGAAGAGCATTAAATAACAAACTATGGATTATAGAGATACCGTTTTTATGTCAGTTGCCGAAAACCTAAGTTTTTCAAAAGCGGCAAATGACCTGAATATTAGTCAACCGGCTGTCACACGGCATATTAAAGAGTTGGAAGAGCGATACAGAACCAATCTTTTTGAGCGGAAAAGCAACAAAATATACCTGACCAAGGCTGGCGAAAAAGTATACAATGCTTTTAAGGAAATAGCGCAGCAATACCGTAATCTCGATTTTGAAATAGGACAGTTCCAAAACGGCATCTCAGGCGAATTTAAAATAGGCGCCAGTTCCACCATTTCGCAATATGTTATTCCTAAGGTAATTGCATCATTTTATAAGCGATACCCGAAAATCCAAATTTACCTAATGAACGGCAATTCCTTTGAAATGGAAAAATTGTTGTTGGATAATCAGGTAGATATAGCTTTGGTCGAAAACCAAGCCTCGCAATTGGGTATCCGGTACAGGGATTTTCTGGATGATGAACTGATTGTTGTAACAGGTAAGAACAGCGTTTACTCTAAACGCGAAACTATTGGTAAAGATGATTTATTGAAAATACCCATAGTATTACGCGAGCAGGGTTCGGGGACTCTGGAAGTAATTAAGCAGGCGCTTTTGCTGCAAAATATCAGTTTCGAAAACCTTAATACATTTATTCATTTGGGAAGCACCGAGTCAATCAAAAATTTTTTGCAGGAATTTGATGGATTGGCAATTATATCAGAAAAAGCCGTTAAGAACGAACTCTACATGAAAACACTAGTAAGACTAAAAGTCGCAGGTTTTACTATTCCGCGAAAACTCCGCATTGCATACAAACAAGGGCATAAAAGCCAACAGGTTGAGCTGTTTGAGAATTTTTTGTTCAGTTACAATTTGTAGTTTCTTCTTTCAACCTTTCAATAGCACAAAACTTTATTTTAGCAATCATTTTCCCACTGAAACTCAAACCTTTAATTACACGCAAAAGGTCATATAACAAACCAAGGTGAAAATAATGCATATAACATAATGTTATTGGTAATAAATATTAGCAATTTGATTTAGTTATGCGACGCCCATATTTTTGTATATAAAAAAGGATGGTATGGAAAAGATTCAAATATTTAAGAACTTTGTGGGAATCGAGCAGCAGTTTAAAAAATACAACTGGCTCTATTCAATTATTATTTGTGCAAGCTTTTTGCCGTTTATATCGCCGGCAATTGCCTTATTTATTGGCTTAGCGCTTTCAATTAGCGGGATAAGACACGAAAATATCCATAAGTACACGTCAAAAATTCTTCAGGCATCGATAGTTTTAATGGGTTTTGGAATGAGCCTTGGGGCTGTAATTTCATCATCAAAGACCGGTTTTGTTGAAACCGTAGTTTCTGTAACTACGGTAATGTTATTGGGCATTATGCTTGGGAAACTTTTAAAGGTTGAAAAAAATATTTCATTGCTTATCGCTACGGGAACAGCTATATGTGGAGGTAGCGCCATAGCTGCAGTTGCTCCAATACTTAACAGTAAAAACTATCAAAACTCATTTGCGCTTATCGTGGTTTTTGTGCTGAATGCCGTTGCGTTGTTTTTGTTCCCGTTTGTTGGGCATCAATTGGGCCTGAGCCAGGAAACATTTGGGAACTGGGCGGCCATAGCCATTCACGATACCAGTTCGGTGGTTGGCGCCGGGGCAATTTATGGCGAAAAAGCATTGCAGGTGGCCACAACTGTAAAACTAATCCGTGCATTGTGGATTATTCCTTTATCGTTAGTGATTGCATTTATGAATAAAGGCGGCGAGAAAAAATCTATCAAATTTCCCTGGTTCATTTTGTTTTTTGTGCTTGCCATCGTATTTGCTAATATTTTCCCCAACTTTCAGGAAAGTTATGCCCATTTTAGCTGGTTAGGCAAACGCGGAATGGTCGTTGCCCTATTCCTTATTGGTTCAAATATCACAGTAAGCGAAATTAAAAAATCAGGCCCGCGAAGTTTTGCCCTTGGAATAATTTTATGGGCGGTTATAGCTTCTGGTTCATTGTTCTTTTTAACGCGATAAGCAATGCCGTACATTTATAAAAGGGACATCCGGGTTTTGTTTTGACTTTTTATCGTTACTAACTATACTTCTCCGGTATGTCCCAAAAATAGATGAAAAAACATTTGTCTTTTTGACCGACAAGTGCAATAGCTTTAGAATATTTATTCGAAGGAGAATTTCGCTTCCAATTTGCAGGATTAAATCAAACCTATATCGCTGTCTTCAACTGCTGTACCCCACGCCTGATTTCAGTAAACATATGCGGCGCTATTACAATCCACTGCATCTGCTAAAACTGCCTAGCATTTTTTTTACAACACAATAATTTTTTTAACTTTCTTCTTTCCTCAAGAGCTTGATTTCAGCTACTAATTCATCAACCGACTTTTCCTTATAAATATTTTCTCTTTCGGCAGTATAGTCTCCAAAACCTGAATTAAATTGATTAATAAATCTTATTGTATTTACAGCTCCAAGCTTTTCATATAATATTTTCATGGCTTCATTATTAAGCTCATTTGGCGTCTTAAATTCAGGTTGCATTTAATAACTCCTTTAACAAATCAATTGGGTTAAGTACTTTTAACTTAGTATTGGTTTTTGAATTACATGCTTTTAACAATCTATCATCAGTTGTACAAAAATAGTCGGAATCTGAAAATTCGGCAGCTGCTACGTGAAGTGAATCCAATGGTTTTAATCCTAAGGAAACAAAATGTTTACTTTGATCAACGATCTTGTCATTTAATTTAATAAATATATCCGCTTTGCTTAAAATATTAAATGTAAATTCTCTTCTTGTCATATTCGGGATATTTATTGTTTCATAAAATAATACTTCAGAAGAAATCAGTTGGAAGCTCTTGTTTTCATGAATTTTTAATAAACCTAAAACCGCTTCGGATTCAAGTGATATCCGAAGTTGAGTCCGATCATCTAACGGTCTTTGCAGACAACATGAATCAAGATATATTTTCATCATTCAGCAAAGATAATTGCATTAATTCAAAAATAGTTATTTTATTAGTTTATACAATAATCATAAAACATATAAAATTCAACATATGTTTTCATGAAGGCTCTGATACTCCGAGAACTATTTTAACTAAATATTGCAATAGTCGGTAAATATGGACTATGTTCCGCAAACCAATAGAATTTCATTTAAGCCACTTTTTCTTAGAAGAGGAAAATAATATTTTCAGTGAAATTACTTATAAATGATTAATTTTAGAAGTCTTTCCGGCGGCATTTATGATTATTCCATTTTCACCACCCCTCACACCCCTGTATTTGGCTGTTATCGTGAAAATCGCGATACCTGCTACCCCCGTTTCACCCCTATAAACATAGGCTGAAAAGTACTTCTGCGGATAAAATTGGATTTTTAGCGGATTTTGGAAATCGGTAAATATTACTGCAATAGCTTGCCATAGTAAATATACAAAAAGCTGGTTTTGGTAGGTGTTTTAGGTCATTTGGGGGTAATTTAGCTAAATTTGAAAGACTATTTAAAATAAAAAACCCTCAAAACAGCTTGTTTTGAGGGTTTAAGTGAGCGCGGGTGGGCTCGAACCACCGACCCTTTGCTTAAAAGGCAAATGCTCTACCCCTGAGCTACGCGCCCGTATTTCTATCAAGAATCCAAACTTACCAAATTATTTTTTAAATAGCAATACCTGTGCCGCTTTTTTAACTCTTTATTTTCCCGAGACTCTCGTCCGTTTACAAAACCCGCTCAAGCGGCATCTGAAATAGCCTTATTTTATCGTCTTTTCGTTCAATCTCGCCATTCAGCTCATCCAGACTAATTATAAGTCTGTCGAGCAGCTCGTCGCTCTGAATGGCTATCAGGCGAACGTTGTTATAGCCGGGATAGGTTCTTGTGCCCAGATGAGGATCTGTGCTATGACCCTTTCCCTTCACGTTTTCCCACTCGGTATAAAAATCTATGTCTAAACTTTCGAGCAGCCTGGTTACTCTGTCGTCTAAAATATCGTGATACACAATAAATACAGCTTTCATAATTGATCTCCTCTAATTTTTATAAAATTATAAAAAGAGCCTTTCAATTACTATTCTTAACCGGTTTCCTTTTTAGTTTAGCGGTAATATCGTCAAGCAAACTATAAACAACAGGAACAATAAACAAAGTCAATATGGTTGAAGTAACCAATCCGCCAATAACCGCCTGCCCCATAGGCGCTCTGAATTCAGAGCCTTCGCCTAATCCAAAGGCGACCGGGAACATACCAAAAATCATGGCGAAGGTAGTCATTAAAATTGGTCTTAACCTTGTTGGACCCGCTTTTAGCAGCGCGTCTGTGCGCGACATCCCGCGATCCCGCTGTATATTCGTATAGTCTACCAAAAGAATACCGTTTTTAGTTACAAGTCCCATCAGCATTATTATTCCAATAAACGACATTACAGATAATGCGCTCTTAAAAATAAGCAGCATTATTACAGCTCCAATAATTGACATCGGCAGCGCAAGCATGATTGAAAACGGATGCGTATAACTTTCAAACTGAGCTGCAAGAACAATGTAAACAAATATAATAGCTAAAGCCAGCGAAATCAAAATATTTACAAAAGACTCCGCCTGATCTTCTCCTTCGCCGACTATTCCAACGGTATAGCCTGTCGGTATTTTTATCTGGTCTACCCGTTTCTGAATATCTCCCAACACTTCGCCAAGGAATTTGTCTTTTAAGTTGGCGTCTATTTTAATTTCTTTTTGTCTGGCGTAGCGTCCAATTGAAGAAGGACTAACGCCTTCTTTTATAGATACCACATCGCTAAGAGGCACAAGCAGATTTCCGCCGGAACCCGATTTTTTTGTGCTGAGCATTGTCATATCTGCGACATTCGCAAAAGAAGTTCTGTCGGCTTTTTTAAGCTGCACCCTCACGTCGTATTGCTCGTCCCCTTCCTGGTATTTGGTGGCCACGTCTCCATCGACCATAGCGCGAACTGTGGAAGCGATTATATAAGGGCTGATTCCTAAATCGTTAGCTTTTTCGCGTTCTATGTTAAGCTTAATTTCAGGCTTGCTAAGCTCCAGGCTGTTTTCAACGTCAACAGCTCCTTTGGTTGATTTAACAATCTTTTCAACCTGGTCGGCAAGAGCTTTAAGCGTATCAAGATTTTCGCCTCTCACGCTGAATGTAACGGGTTTCCCGTTGCCGCTTACGCTTCCCTGGGCTGAAACGCTGAAATTTGCTCCGGCTATGCCTATAATTTCATCACGAACCTCGTTGGCTAATTCAGCCTGTTCTTTTTTTCTTTCTTTCTTTTTAACAAGTTTAATCTGGATATTAGCTTTTGTTACCGGATCGTTGCCAGAACCGATAGTGGTTAAAGTACTTTTTACTTCTTTATGCTTTTTCGCAATTTTCTCGATTTTAGCGCATATATCCGCCGTCTGATCGAGCGAGCTGCCAGGCGCCGCGTTTACAGTAACGTAAAACTCGCTTTGATCTGTTTCCGGAAAAAACTGAGAGCCGAGCATTCCCATCATAAAAAAGCTAAGTACAAAAACAATCGCCGAAGCAAGCAAAATAACTAATCTGTGGTGCAGAGACCACTCAAGCGAAGTGCGGTATTTTTTACTTAACGTTTCAAAAATGTGGTTGAAACGATAAAGAAATTTATTCAATATATTTTTCTTCTCTGCCGAAACCTCGTCTTCCCTCTTGAGCCATTTTGACGAAAGCATAGGAGTTAAAGTAAAAGCTATAAATAACGAAACCAAAACGGCCGCAGAAATTGTAATTCCAAACTGATAGAAAAAACGTCCTACAATGCCGGACATAAACGCTACCGGCACAAACACGGCCACAATAGTAAACGTGGTTGCCATTACTGCAAGACCAATTTCCTGCGAGGCGGATTTTGCCGCTTCCATGGGGGTTTCTCCCTGATCCATATGCCGGTATATGTTTTCTATAACCACAATAGCGTCGTCAATAAGCAAGCCTACCGCTAACGAAAGAGCAAGCAGAGACATCATATTAAGCGTAAAATTCAGCGCAAACATGATGATAAAACTTGCTATTATAGAGGCTGGAAGCGCTAATGCGCTGATAACCGTAGCTCTGAAATTTGCAAGGAATAAGTAAATAACAATGATTGCAAGCAGACCGCCGTAAATAATATCGAACAATACGTCGTTAATAGAATCCGTAATAAACTCGCTGCTATCAGTAGCTAAAGCAAGCTGAATATCAGCGGGGGCTTCTTTTTTAAGAATTTCTAATTGCTTTTTTACTCCGTCTGCAACTTTAACTGTGTTGCTGCCGGATTGTTTAATAATGCTTAATCCGACTGCTATTTTGCCGTCCGCCCTTGTAAGACTTGTTTGTTCCTTTACGCCGTCTAATACGTCGGCTACGTCGGAAAGATAAATGTTTGTTCCGTTAGGCGTAGCGACTATAATTTTCTTAAAATCTTCTGTGTTTTTCAACTTTCCCATAGTTCTAACGGTAACCTGCCGTTTTCCGTTTATAAGATTGCCGCCAGGGATTTCCACATTAGAACTGCCCAACGCGTTGATAACGTCGGTAATAGATAAGCTGTAAGACCTTAGTTTTGCAGCGTCTACTTCAACCTGAATTTCGCGCTCAGCGCCGCCGACTAAATCGACCGAACCGACTCCCGGGATATTTTCGAGGCGTTTTTTAATTACTTCTTTGGTGTAAGTCGTAACGTCTTTTGCAGACCTGTTGCCGGAAACTGTTAAGGTCATAATAGGCAGACTTGCAGGGTCGTACCTCTGGATAACAGGATCTTTAATATCTGTAGGAAGGTTTGCCCGTATAGCGGCTACTTTTTCCCGCACATCCTGCGCGGCGGCTTTACCGTCAATCTCTAATTTAAATCCAATTACAACTATAGAAGCGCCTTCCTGCGAAGTTGAGCTAAGCTTGTCTACGCCTTCAACTGTATTTACGGCGTCTTCTATTTTTTTAGTTACGTCGGTTTCAATTTGTTCCGGACCCGCTCCCGGCAATACCGTGGTAACGACCACGTATGGGATGTCAACGTTGGGATACAAATCGACGTTCAGTTTTATGTACGAAAACAAACCGAGCACAATCAGAGACATAATCATCATAATTGTAAATACCGGGCGTTGTATCGATACATCAGCTAATTTCATATAACTCTCTAATAATCAATGAATGATATTTGTTTTATTTATTATCTATACGGACGACTTTTCCGTCTTTTAGGTTATTCATACCAAGCGTAACGACTGTTTCTTCTGGTTGAACGCCGCTTAAAATCGCCGTTACTTTTCCGTCGGAAATTCCGGTCTGTACGTTTTTCATATAGGCGCGGTTATTGGTTATTACAAAAATATTAACGCCTTTATCGGAATTTGTAAGCGCAGTATTAGGCACGGTAACGCAGTTTTTCTGCGATTTAAGCACAACCTTTACGCGGCTGAACATTCCCGGTTTGAATAATTTATCTGCCGTGTTCTGGAAAACTGCTTTAACTTCAAAGCTGCGGGAGTTAACGTCCGCCGATCTTGAAATTTCCTTAACTCTGCCTTTTCTAATTACGTCCGGTTTAACGTCGGTATATATATCAACAGTCTGACCGAGCGATAAACTGGCAATTTCCGCTTCGTTAACGCCAAATATCGCCTTCATATTGCTTGTATTGGCTACGGTAACTATAGAAGCTCCCGGGTTTGCAACGTCTCCTGGATTCATGTTTACAGCCGTTACAACGCCGGTAATTGGGGCTATTATTTCAACTGAGCTTTTTGCCGCTTCAAAATTTGCTTTTGCTATATTATAGCTTGTCTGGGCGCCGTCAAGAGCCTGTTGCGATATTGCGCCTTCCTTAAGAAGCGCTTTCATACGGTCTAAATCTTTTGCCGTATTATGAAAGGCGGCTTCCGCCTGGTAATATTGCGAAGAAGCTCCCGCTTTATCAAGGAATACAATTGCTTTTCCGGCTTTTACCTGATCGCCAACTTTAACTTTAATACTTACAATTCGTTCGGCTATTTTGGAAGAAACGTTTGCCTGTTCTTCTCCTTCAAAATTGCCTGAGTATGTTTTAATTAGTTCTATATCCTGGGTTTTGGCTTTATCAATCTGGACGGAGACCGTATCGCTGAAAGCCAGATTCTTAGTTTCGTCTTTTGCTTCTTTTTTACCGCAGCCTGAAATTAACGCCGCCGCAAGCGGTAAAACTAACATATACTTATCTAAACGGTTTAATAAAAACATATTATAACCTATCTCCTCTCAAATGATTAGATGAAATTTTTAAACTCAAATTATTCCTGAACGGTAACTGCATACTCCCAGTCCGATTTTGCAGTAAGATAATCATATATAGCCTGCGCGTAATTGGTTTGCGCCGTAGTTAACGCGGCCTGAGTGTCTATTAACTCAAGCTGAACTCCAACTCCATTTTTAAATCTTGACTGAGCGATTTTTAAAGCTTTTTCGGCCTGCTGTATGCTTTTCCCCTGCGCGTCTATTCGCTTTTTTGCTTCATTCATTTTCATACGCGACTGCGTAACCTGTATTTTTAAACCGTCTTCAAGTTTCATTCTGGAAATAGAAACTTTTTCTTTATCAATCATTGCCTGTTGAACTCTTGCGTCCCTTTTGAAACCGTCAAAAATTGGGTAAGTGACCTGTATTCCGGCTGAAAATGTTTTTGCCCACAGGTAGTTTGAAAACTTAAACGTATTATCCTGGCTCTGCCAGGCGTACTGCCCAAATAATGAAACTGTCGGGTAGTATTCTGATTTTTCTATTGTTATATTTTTATCAAGCAGAGATTCCTGAATTTGCAGCTGCTTTACCAAAAAGCTGTTAGATACGGCCAGCTTGCTTGATTCGTCAATAAACGCCTCGGAAACGTCTTCAAAAACAAACTCGCCCTGAACGTCGATTGGTTTGTTTATATCGATGGCTAAAATATTTTTAAGAGCGTTTTTTGCCAGCTCAAGGCTGTTTTCTGCTTCAATTAAAACAGGCTGAGTATTTGCAAGCTGAACGTCTGCGCGCAGGTAATCGTATTCAGATTCTACTCCCTGTTTATAAAGAGATGCGATATTGTCATAATTTGCCTTTGCCACTTCGTATCCCTGTTTGCTCACTTTTACCATTTCCTTCATCAGCAGAATTCCGTAGAAAGCTTTTTTTACGGAAAGCGTAATCTGCTGCTTAGTAGCCTTATCGCCTGTTTTAGAAAAATCGGCATATTCGGAAGCAATTTTTATAGCGGTGTTAACTTTTTGGCTATAAATAACCTGGCTTAAAGAAATTGTGCCCGTATAACCGTTATTCAAACCCATATCAAAAGTCGCGGGCGAAGAAGTAGGATTAAATGGATTATTAGGCGGAATAAACATAACAGGAAGCAAAAAGTTACGCACATACTGCCCCGTGAAACCGACAGTTGGGTATGCGTTTGAATAGGCTTCGTTAATTTGCTCTTCAGCTTTTTTAATATCCTGAGCGGACATTTTAACGTCCCAGTTTTTCTCAAGAGCCTTAGAGATAGCGCTTTTTAAGGTTAGTACTACCGGTTCGTTAGCTTCTTGCGCAAAGCCTATAACCGAAGAAGATATAGCCAGACATATAGTAATATATATAAGTCGGAATTTAATTTTTCTGAGCATTAACAAAGTCCTTTTTTAATCTAAAAAACTAACTGATTGACGATGTAAGTGGTGAAGTAAATTATCGAAAATAAATAAATGAAGTTAAATTATAAAACCGTTCATCCTGTTATTCAGGGGGTTTATCACACAAATTGAGGTAATGATGTATAATAATATGTTTTTTAAAGATAAAAATCCATATAAATAAATGAACGGGGAGTGATTTTACTTAAGATTTGGGAAATTTCTTTTTTCGAGCGCTTGCTTTAGTACGTCGCACTGAGCGTGAGTCGAAGTGTGACATACCATTATAAATTAAGCATTTGAATTAATTAGCGCTCTTTGTTGATATATATTTGGTCGCTGCATTAATGCGGCGACCAAACGCTAACTTGTTAAAATATTTAATCTTACTGCCCCGTAAAAATACCGCTAACTAATCGGGAGCGTCCTATTTAGCTAATATCATTTTTCTGCTTTGCGAATAAGCTTCTGCGTCAAGTTTATAAAGATAAACTCCGCTTGCTAACTTACCTGCGTTAAATGTGGCGGAATGCGATCCCGCCGTCATATAACCGTTAACAAGAGTTATAATTTCTTCGCCAAGAATATTATAAACTTTCAGCATTACTTTAGAAGCTTTTGGCAGTTGATAACTTATAGTAGTAGATGGATTAAACGGGTTTGGATAATTCGTGCTTAGTTTAAAATCTTTTACAGTATTCTTGTTTTCATCTTTAACGCCGTCAATGCCGCTTGGGTCGTATAGGTAACACATCATTGCTGGGAATTGTATACTGCCGCCATATTCCCATGTAAAACCGCCAAAGCACAAAATTTTACCGTTTGATAATGAATTAGTGAAATAATCAATCTGTTTATCGGGATAATTATCTAAATGCACACGTGTAAAATTACTTGGATCATATAATTCCCATGTCGCGCTGTTTTGTACGCCTCCGGCAATAAACAATAAACCGTTTTTTAATAGAATTTGAGTATGCAAATCACGCGGAACCGAAAGCGAATCCACAATAGTCCATGTGTTTTTATCAGGGTTGTAAAGCTCGCAGCTTTTTAACCATGGATTTAAAGTGTTTAATAAATTCATTCCGCCGGTTACTAACACTGTTCCGTTTGGCAATAAAATTGCCGAATGCGCTAAACGCGGAATATTAAGCGAGGCAGCTTCGGTCCATTTTCCGGTTTTGGGATCGTAAATTTCGCAAGAAGTTATTGCATTTTGGAAACCCTGCGAACCGCCTGCTACCAACACTCTTCCATCTAAAAGTTTTGTGGCTGTATGGCTGTTTCTGTTAATAATCAACGAGTCCGTAATAAACCATCTCCCGGCGCTTGAATTATAGATGCCGCACGAGCTTAAAACTCTTGAATTGCCAGAATTAAAATAATACTGCCCACCCGTAATAAGCGCATTTCCGTTATCAAGCTGAGTCGCTGTACAACTGCCATCTACGGTTTCTAAAGAATCTGCTAATGACCATGTATTTGAAGCAGGGTCGTATAATTCGCAGGGGTCGCCCAACGCTAATACTTTTCCGTTATTTAGTTTTACCAATATATCCCCTATTTTGCCGACAACCATAGGATTGGTTTTTATCCACTTTCCCGTTTTGTAATCGAATATTTCCGAATCGTCTTTAACGCTAAGATTGTTAGTCCCTGCTATCAATATATTGCCGTTGTCTAATTCAACCGAACCAGCGTAAAGCCGGTATTCATCAAGCGAATCAGTCAATTTCCATGTCCCGTAATTTTGCGAGAATGTAACTGAAGAAATGATAACGAAAAACAGAAATAATTTTTTCATAATAACCCCCTTTATTTAAGATAGACCATTTTAATTAATTTAGAATTGTTAAACTCTTTAGTTTGCATTTTTAGCTGGGCGAAATAAACCCCCGAGCTTACCGAGCATCTATTGTCATCTTTTTTATATGGCTGTATTTTTATTTCGGAAATGTAAATATTTATAATTTTTCCCACAACTATTCTCCCGCTAAAATTAGTTGCATTATAATATGCAGATAGCCATTAAAAAGCAATAGCTATCTGGGTAGTATTTGTCAGGTTATGGTTTTATAATTTTATGGAACTGAGATTTTATCACAATAAAAGTAACTGTTGCGGCGGTAAAATCAGCCACAGGGATTGCGCCCCATACTCCGTTTAAGCCTAAAAATCTTGGTAAAATTAACAACGCTGGAATAAGCAGCAGAACCTGTCTAAGCAGCGAAATTAATATAGAAATTTTTGCTTTGCCAATTGATTGAAAAAAACTGGCAGTAACAATTTGGAACCCGTCGACAAGAAAAGAAAGCATTGTTATGCGCATCCCAATAACGGCGAGGTTAATCAGTTCGTTATTAGTGGTGAATGCCGCGGCAATGTATCTGGGGAAACCCTCCGCAAGTATAAAGGCTACTGCGGCGACCATCGAAGCGTTGATTATAGTTCTTTTGTAAACCTGGGCTACTCTTTGATATTTGCGCGCGCCATAATTATATCCGGCTATAGGCTGCATCCCCTGATTAAAACCAATCACAATCATAACGAAAAGGTTGCTTAAACTGTTGATTATCCCAAAGGCTCCAATTGCATAGTCGCCCCCGTATTTTGCAAGACTAAGGTTTAATATTATTATTATTAAACTTGAAGTAGTTAGCATAAGAAAATTAGACATCCCAATGGAAAAAATATCTTTAATTATCTGAAACTTTAACTTAAAATATCCGGGCAGAAAACGAACGTAGCTGTGCCGCTTCATAAAGTGGAACAGAACAATCATTGTTCCAATAAACTGCGCGCATACTGTAGCCGCGGCGGCGCCCCGTATCCCCCATTTAAATACAAATATAAACAAAGGAGCCAATATCAGGTTTGCTCCAACTGCAACCAGAGTGGTAATCATTGCTTTGCGGGGATATCCGGAGGAGCGCATTATGTTATTAAGTCCTAAATAAATATGCGTAAACACATTTCCCGCCAGAATAACCTGCATAAATTCTCTTGCATAAGGGAGAGTGTCTTTGCTTGCGCCAAGGATATATAATACTTTATCAAGAAAAAAGAGAACTATAATAGAAAATGAAGTACTGAGAATAATGTTTAACAGAAGAGTATTGCCCAATACTAATATTGCCTGCTGTCTTCTTTTTTCGCCGAGTCTGATAGAAACTAACGTAGACGCGCCCGCGCCAACAAGCGCGCCAAAAGCGGCGGCTAAATTCATTAAGGGAAAAGTTAACGCTAAGCCCGATATTGCAAGCGGACCAACCCCCTGCCCAATAAAAATTCGGTCGATTATATTATAAAGCGACGCGGCGGCAGTAGCGACAATGGCCGGGATGGAATACTGCCAGAGGAGCGTTCCTATTTTTTGCGTCTCAAGTTCATTTGGCGAATTATTACTTGCCATAAATTAATGTTCCATAACAGAATAAAAGTAATCTGTCTAAATTTAGATATTATTATAAAGAATTGTCGTTTATTATACGAGGGTATTTTTATACTGAAACGCGGATTATTAAGTAAATGCCGTTAATCTTCAATTTGTCATATAGCCAGGCTGCTGAAATTTTTTTCTTGCCGATTCTAAAAAATAATAAAAATACCAAGTGCAAATATACCGTTTTTTTTGCGTAATGTGAAATTGAGCGGGTATTAAGGCGATATCATTTTGTGGACTAAAAATATCCTAACGCACAATCTGGATTTATAAAAAGAATCCGGAGGATTCTAATGTTTATAGCATTTTGTGGGAGAGGAAAACATCCGACCCCAGCCGGGGTCGCACAAAAGAGTATTTAACGGAGAGCTATATACATATAATCCCTCCGGGATTTAACCTAGTTCCGACGCAATAAAATAATCCTAACGCACAATCAAGATTTACAAATAGAATCCGGAGGATTCAAATGTAACCATCTGAATGCGTGTAGAACAGAAAAGAAACAGATGTTTATTTCTGAAAATTGTCGAAAGCGATAAAACAAAGTTGCACTAACGGGCAACTATAACTAAATTTGTAAATGGATAAGAACAGAAAATATAGAACTGTTTTTCTTTTTAAAAATTACTTTGAGGATTTTTTTATGAGGCAACCTCAAAAGGTAAAAGATAAAATTATCTGGACTTTATCATTAATTGAAGAAATTCAGCTTATCCCAGGGACTTATCTTAAACATATTAGTGGAACTGATGGTCTTTATGAAATAAGGGTTCAATATGGCGGAGATATTTTCAGAATATTTTGTTTCTTTGATTCTGATAAACTTGTGATACTTGCAAATGCCTTTCAAAAAAAATCACAAAGGACGCCCCAACAAGAAGTAGTTAAAGCCTTAAAAATAAAGGAGGAATATTATGCCGAAAAGGAAAACGCTTAAAACTCTTGACGAGTTTAAAGATCAGGAGTATGGTAAAAAAGGGGACGTTAAACGAGAAAAACTTGAAGAGGATTATGTTGAGTTTAAGCTTGGGGCTCTGATTAAAGAAGCTCGTTTGAAAAAAGGAATGACCCAGCAGCAACTTGCGGATAAGTGCGGCGCCAATAAAGCTTATATTTCTAAAATCGAAAACGATATAAAAGAAGTGCGTATTTCCACATTGAAAAACATAGTTGAAAAAGGGCTTAATGGTCAATTAAAACTATCCATTGCTTTACGGTAATATCGGGAATTGGCGCATGCGCTCCGAATAAACCGACCTCCATTGTAATTGTCTGTGATATTTAAACTTAGCTTGCAAATACAAATCCTTCTTGTTATGTTGCCTTATTCAACTATTAATGAAAAAATGGATAAGACTAAATTAAAAAACGAATTAATCGCTTCATTAAAAGATCAGGATGAAATTGAAAAAATTATCATTTTTGGTTCATTTAATTCAAGCGTAAATCCTAACGATATGGATGTTGCAGTTATTCAGAATAGCGATGAAACTTATTTAACTTTAGCCTTAAAATACAGAAAACTGATACGAAATGTCTCAAGAGAAATTGCTGTGGATATAATACCTATTATCAAACAAACTGAAAACAGTTTTTATAAAACAGAAATTGAAACCGGCGAAGTTATATATGCGAAAGGAAACTAAAATCTGGTTAGATTTTTCCGATGAAAACATAAAAGCCGCTCACGTTTTATTTGATAGCGAGCTTTTTAACCCATGTTTGCAGAATATTCAACAGGCAGTTGAGAAAGCTTTGAAAGCTTTGTTTATTGAAAACGCCATTCCCCTCAAAAAGACGCATAACGCTTTAGAGCTAAAGACTGATTTGTTGAAAAACAATATCTTTATTGATTTGACAGAAGACGACTGCGATTTTTTAGATAGTATTTACTTACCGACAAAATATCCTATTGGCAGCGCATTACCTTTATTTTATCCAGATAAAACAATTTGTGCAAATTCAATTTTAATGGCTGAAAAAGTTATAACTTCGGTTCATGATAAAATTAAACTGTAAACAGGTTCTTTATAAATTAAAACAAATTTCTATTCCCCAACCATGCATAAGCCTGGTACTGCAAAGTCAATTCATGTTGTTTATAATTTTAGAATAACATATATTTATTTTTATATGGTTAACAGAATAATTGTACGGCATGAATAAAAAAACATACTCCGATAACGAATACGCTAAACGAATCCATCGCGCGCTTGATTATGTGCAGGAACATTTAGATGAAGAGATCAACCTTGAAGCTATAGCGTCGGAAGCGTGTTTTTCTCAATTCCATTTTCACCGGATATTTACAGCTATGCTGGGCGAAACTCCACACGATTATATAGAAAGGCTTCGGTTGGAGAAAGCGGCAAATATGCTTTTTAGTCCAAAGAGCCAGGCTATTACGGAAATTGCTTATAAATGCGGTTTTTCTTCTCCATCTGTATTTTCGCGCGCATTTAAAAAACATTTTGGTCTTTCGGCAAGCGCTTTTATAAAAAAACATATAGAAGATTACCATTCTTTAAACCGCCCGGAACAAAAAATAAGTCATTTGAGTAATAGTCTAGATTACTCTAAAATTACTATTAAAAAGCTCCCTGCTTTTCATTTAGCCTATGCGCGCTGTTACGAAGGCTATTCAAATGGGATAGGCGAAACGTGGAATAAAATTTTCAAATACGCCTATGCGCATGAATTAATAAACGACGATACTCAGGCAATAGGCATCCCTTTTGATAATCCAGGCATAACGCCAGAAAAGAAATGCCGCTACTATGCCTGCGTTACCGCGCCAGAAAGCATAATGGAAATTAGCGGCGAGATAGGAATATTAGACGTTAAAGAAGGCAAATACGTCGTTTATCATTTCTATGGAAAAGCAGAAGAAATTTCAGTAGCCTATAGCGAGCTGTACGGAATCTGGCTGCCGCAGAGCGGATACATTCCTGATGAAAAACCTGCGCTTGAGATTTATCCGAAGCGCAGAAATGAAAATAACGACATATTTGAATATGATATTGCTTTGCCAATAAAGCCGCTATAACTAAATGGCTAAGTTTTTAGCTATCCCCTCTGATATTCGTTTTTCGTCAAGAAGCTGCATCAGAATTATTGCGCCTAATAATGCCGCCAGACATGCAATAACAACAATTGTGAGAGAAACATGAAGCAGAGCTCCAAGAACTGATGATGAAAGCGCTCCGCCCATTATCTGAAAAAATTCAATCGACGAAATTAAAATTCCTAATAAGCTAACTGGTATCTCCGCCTGCGGCGCTAAATTATATACCGGGAAATTGAGGCCTATGCCAAATCCAATTAAAATTAAACAGACAGCTAATAATGGAAAAGGGATTAAAGCTCCGCAGATAATAATGCAAATCAATCCAAGAGAAGCTAAGGCATAGCCGGCAGAACCGACTAGTCTGTATTTTTGAAACTTTGTAATTATAAATCCTCCGGAACTGCCCCCCGCCACCATTGAAAGGGACATCGGAAGAAGTAACATTCCGGTAAAAGCAGGGCCTTTTTTAAGAACAATTTGCAGCAAAAACGGCACGTAAAGTATTATGCCAAATAGCGCAAAGTAAGTTAAGAACGCGCATATCGCGCTTATTCTGAATATTCTGTTTCTTAATAAATTCTGGGGCAATAAAGGAGCCGATGATTTTTTTTCTATTCTGTAGAATATGTAAAATGTAAAGACAGAAAAACCGAATATGCCAAACATTAAAGGCGATCCAAATTTAATTGAAGCGCCTGTTTCGGCTATGCCAAGAACAAAAGTGAAAACTGAAACAGAAAACGCTAAAATTCCTTTCAAATCAAGTTTGTTTGAACCACCCATGTGATTCATTTCCGGAAGATACTTTTGAAGAAAATATAAGGCGATTAATCCAATAGGCGCGTTTATGAAAAAAATCCATCGCCAGGATAAATACTCGGTGATAAAACCGCCTACAAGCGGGCCAAGCAGACTTGCTAAAGCAAAAACAGAAGACAAAATGCCTATGTATTTGCCTCTTTCTCTAACAGGAAAAAATTCTGAAGTGATAGTAAAAACTCCAGCGGCTAAAACGCCTCCTCCAGCTCCCTGCAATCCCCGGAAGCAAATCAGCATAATCATGTTTGTAGACATGCCGCACAAAGCAGAAGCGATAAGGAAAAATACTATTTCTATAATCAGAACTTTCTTTCTGCCAAACGAATCCGATAGTTTTCCTGAAATTGGGACTACAATTGCCGAAAATAATAAATAGGCTGTAAACGGTAAAGAATAATAATTTAATCCGCGCAAATCCTTTATTATACTAGGCATAGCCGAGCTTACTATCATATTGTCGAGCGAAGAAATAAACAGCGTCAGCATTAAACCGGCCATTACCGCCGCAATATTTCTTGCGGCATTTTTCTTAGTGATCATTCTTATCTCCAAAGTGATTTGATTTTGAAGCTCAAACCTATGCCTTTTTACTTCAAAACTTTTTTCATTTCTTGCGGAGAGCTATACAAATCTTGCTTTTTTTAATGGTGGAAGTATAGGATGGCGGCAAATAAAAAAAACGGCAGAAAAAATAAAATCTCTGCCGCTTTGCGTAAATATCTATTTAATCAAAGTGAGCCGTAAATAATCAATATTGGCGGAGTTAATTTCGCCGTTCATGTTGTTATCCGCCTGCCGGAAAGTAAGCGCGACAGTGTGTTTCCCTTTTTTAAGATTAACTTTTACAGGAGAACTGAACCCCCAGTTTGTCCAGCTATTCCCTTTGTGAGGCATAACGACAGGTCCTACAGGTTTTTTATCAACCAGCAAAGTTCTTATTGCGCATTTATTATCGGTGTTTACTGGTCCGTTTCCGTTAGCATAACGGAAGTCTATGCAATAATATCCGTCAGTTTTAACATTAATCCCAATTGTAAGATTGTTCTTATCCCCTTTTTCAATGCGAACAAAACCGGGCGTGTTAACGCTGGAATGTTTTCCCGGTACGCGTTTGCCGCCAGTTTCAGCCTGATAAATAAAAACAGCTCCATCCTGATTAACAACAACAGGTTCGCTTAAAAAAGAATAATTATTGTTTTTGTCAACGCTTAATACTTGATACTCGGCAAAACTCTGCTCATTTTCAAGAGGATAAAAATTGTCTTTGGTTTCGGCCGTTTTAACTCCATTTTTATATATGAAGTATTGCGCGGCGTTTTCTGCTTTATCCCATTTCAGTTCTTGTCTACTCAACTGAACAACGGGAGTTTCAGGAGAATACAGATTTTCGGCTAAATTTATTTTATCGATTTCAAGCGCTTTGTTTTTCATTACAATAACAACCAAATGTTTGCCTGTCAGGTTTGCAGGAATTTTAGGCGTTTCCAGAGTTATGCCGTCAAGCGCAATTTGAGATATTTCAGAGCCAAACCCGTCTGTTGAAATATCAAGCGTGGCGCCGCGGTATTTGAAATTTTTAAGGATGCGTATGCCCCCATAATTTTGCGGGATAAAAGGCGCAAAAGAAATTCCATCCGGCTCAAAGCTCATTCCAAATAGTATTCGGTAAACTGTAGAAAGATAACCCGCTACGCTCCATAACTGTCTGTCTGAATTAATTTCAGTCCCAAAAAAATCGCCAGTACTGGCGGTCATGTTTTCTTTATTTGTTAAGAACAAAGCCGAAGCTCTGTAGATTGCAGCAAGCGCAGTCTCAACGGAAAGCGAATTGCCCGCTTTTGCAGAGGCAAGTCCCCAAAACGCTTCAACAAACGGCCAGATTGAATTATTATGATATGAACTTATATTTGGAATATTTGGGAAAATTGAAGGAACGCCAAATTTTACAACTGGAGTATTATTTATAATTGTTTTTGCCTGTTCAGGACTTGCAATGCCAAATAAAACCGATAAGGCTTCTCCCAGCGCTTCCGACTTTGGCGAGAGCGATTGGAAATTTCTACCGTATAAATACTGCCCATAATATCCTTTATCGTGCATCCATAGATATTTATTTATTCCGTCTTTAATTGCTGCGGAAATAATTTCGTACTTATCAGAGTTTTCATTAAGCTCTTTTGCCATTTTCGATAAAATTGTATAAGTCTGAAAGTGAACGGCGTTTGTTCCCAGGCATTGGGAATTGTAAATATCAACCGGATCCGCCCACTTAGGATAGGTTTGTTCGCGCCAGTCAAGGAACGACGATTCGCCATGGAAAAGTCCGGTTTCAGGAGCGCGGGCGGTTAAAAGGTCGTCTTCTGCTGAGTTTTTTATTACCTCGTAGCTTTCCTTCAGCCATTCCTTATCTCCTGTAACGGTATAAACTTCCCACGCG
>WSSedL1CaDRAFT_10000117_pt1 | contig 49596 bp, 44 predicted proteins | sample WetSurSL1Cattail_FD_9464 | JGI IMG/M metagenome (IMG submission 9464)
TTACTCCCGGTGCATTTGTCGAGCCATAAATTAAATTTGCGATCGGCGTAGAGAGTACAGAAAGTCCCATGCCTGCCGGTATCGTTATCATTGCCACAATTCTAAGAACAGATTCAATACTTTTTTTTATTTTTGTGGGATCGCCGCCGGTCCATGCTTCTGTCACATTTGGCAGAGCGCTTACGCCGAACGCCTGTGTAATCGCCGGCACAAGCATAAATAAAGTAGATGCGTTAGAAAAACACCCAAATAAAAAGGTCGGCACGCTATTTAGCTTTACCACAGATTCCGGTATTACGCTGCCATACATTGTCAGAATCACTTGGGAATGATCAGCCATAATATCGTTGATTCTCTTTTGAAGAAAGGTGCTGTCGATCAAAGTGGAAAGGTTCACAGCCAAAGAGCCAAGTGCAATCGGGATTGCGGTCCTAATCAGTCTTGAGGTCGTCATATGCATTGTGATAGGACGCGGCGAAAATTGGAGCATCCCCTCCGTGATACCGTCACTGTACTTTTTATGATAGATAAAGAGAAACAGAAAACCGATTACAGAACCAATGGTCACGCCAAAGATTGCACCGGCTGCCGCATAAGGCAAAGTCGCCATTTTTGCATATTCTTCAGTGGCCTGTTTTATCCCGTAAACCGTACCTTTAGATGTAAATTCATTCAATCCGGACCGAATGACAAGAATTGCCGCACTAAGGCCGAAAACGAGTTTGGAGAGCGCCTCTACAATTTCTGAAATTGCAGTCGGATACATGTTTCGAAGTCCCTCATAGTAACCTCTGTAAATAGCCATAAGGCTGTTAAAGAGGACTGCGGGAGCCAATGCGTAGATCGCCGGCAGAGCATTGCCCGGGTTATTACTGGCAGCATACTGCACATACGGTTTTGCGCCAAAGAACATAATTGAAAATGCAACAATTCCGAGAACAAGGAATATTTTTATAGAAACAGTATGAATTTGCCTGATATCACGGTAGCGCCCGCGCGCGGAGTTCTCAGATACAAGCCTAGAAATCGCGATTGGAAAACCTGCTGTCGCGAGACTGAAAATCGGAAAATAAAGTGCATATGCATTTCCGAAATATCCATTTCCCACAGGCGTAAGAATCCAGGCCAGCGGAATCTTAAACAGCGCACCGATCACCTTGACCAGAGCAATTGCAGCCATCAAGATTAATGCGCCATGTAAAAAACTTTGTTTGCCGACCCTTACTGCTTTCCTATCAATCATTGCAACACATCCGTTTCAAATTGATCATAGGTATGATACTAATATCAGTTCGAGGATTACGAACGTTAAAAATTTAATCTGCATTTCCTTATCGCATCCCAAAATTATTTCTCCCCGGCATAATACTGTATCAGTTCATGCTCAACTTGAAATTAGTATGATTCTATAATAGACAGTATACTGAAAAGTCTTATGTTTTATGAACGTATGCGCGCACTAAAAAAAGAGGGGTTCAACACCCCTCTTTTCAAAAAAGCCTTAGCCAAATTAGTCGTCCGAAAGTTTATGACCGCATTTGCTGCAATAGTCTGCATCCTGCGGATTTTCCTGACCGCAGCCTTTACAGATCAATTTTGCCCGCATTGCAACCAGCTGTTCGTTTACAGCATCAAGCTGCTCGTATAAATCATCAATTGCAATGATACATTCGCTGACTAAATCAGAGGAATCATTATCCGTTTTTTTTGCTTCGTAAACCGTTCTGCCAAGCGACTCATAGCGTCTCGAGATCTCATTGTTCAAGTCCGCAGCGTTAATTCTGAGTTTTGAAACATCAACAATCTGTCCGGCCTTTTTTCCAACCACGTTAACCGCCGATTTTGCATTAACAACAACATCTTCAAACAGTCCCATTATAGCACACTCCTTCTTTGTTGGGTTTTTCTTCATTAAATTATAGCACCAATGATATGCGAAAAGCAAGATAGAAACCGATACTCTATAACATCTTGATTACAGAGTACTAGTATATCCCGCCGCCGATAAATTCGCGAATAATCGATTTTCCGGGTACAATACTACTGTTGATCGGCTCAAACTCATTAAGACTTGTGATAAGCTTATTGGCCAAATCAAATTGATCGCTTTCCTGTGAAACAGACTGTAAAAGCGGGATGGCCTGATTTTTCAGTACGCAGGTTTCGTAAAGAAGCAGTGAATTAATGGTATAATCCACTTCGCTGCGGTAAGGTTTAATATATTTTCTTTCGCCTTCCATTACCATAGGCCACATGCCAAGGGTACGTTCAGGCTTCGTTCCCCTGAAGTTATAGTCACGTACAATTCTGCGCACCAGACGCATATCATTTGCATCAAAGAGCTCGTCTTCCCCATTATTGATTCCCTGCTTCACACTGATATATATTTTTTTTACTTTATCAGCGGGCAGTTGACTGATTACAATGGGATTTAACGCATGAATTCCCTCTACAATCGCAATGTCGTGTTCTTCTAAGGATACATGTCGTTTATGAGGATATGGCATATGAATTTCAAAGTTAAACACAGGCATATCGCAATGGTTCGTTTCAACCAAGTTAAAAAGACAATTTTTTATTTCAGGAACATTCAGTGCATCAACGCATTCATAATCGTGCTGTCCGTTGGGAAGGAGTGGTGCCTGACACTCGCCCAAATAAAAATCATCCAGTGAAATGATGGTTGATCCAATCCCGATTTCCTGAAATGCACTTTTCAAAAGATGTGAGGTGGTAGTTTTTCCGCTGCTGGACGGCCCGAAAAGCATAACCAGTTTGCAACCGCTGTCACCCTCCTTAATATTCTTTGCAATATCCAAAATATTCTGGTGATAAGCCTCTTCTGTTTCGGCGACAAAAGCTTCCGGTGTGCTGACGGCTGCAGCGTTAATCCTGCTTAATTCATTTGGGTATTCTACGAAATTTATCATAAATAGCTTTCACCTGATCTTTTCTAATAATCATTTCCTCATTGCGGCTGATATATTCATAAGGATATTTAAAGTTAAATATCCGTTCCAAACGGTCTGAATACGGATCTTTGATGAGACTGGCGGCACCCGCTCCACAGGCAAGAATGCTGTGTGTTTCATCCATAATAAAAACGTTGTATGGGCTTTCAAAACCCGGCTTTGCCCAGCCGGTGTTTTCAAGGTTTCCGACCATCCGGCTCTGGCGATAAAGATAATACGGAGCGTATCCATTTTTCAACAGTTCAGCATCCGCATATTCTAACATTTGGCCTGCCGCTTCCGCATCATGGTCAAATGTCCTGCTTCCCTCTTGAAATATCCTTGCGGAACGCTTAAGAGCAAGAGCATGAACCGTTATACTCTCGGGCGCAAGCTGATTCACTTTGTCAAGCGTTTGTGTAAAGCTTTCCACACTGTCGCCCGGAAGCCCGACAATCAGGTCCATATTAATATTGCCAAAGTTATACTCCCGTGCCAAGGCATAAGCGGAAAGCGTCTGCTCCGTAGTGTGACGGCGACCGATATTGCGCAGTACTTCATCATTCAGCGTCTGCGGGTTAATGCTGATGCGGGTTACACCATGACTTTTCAATGCCTCTAGTTTTTCAGATGTAATCGTGTCTGGTCTTCCGGCTTCAACGGTGAACTCACGACATGTGGAAATATTAAAACTGCGGTTTACCGCATCAAGAAGAATTCCCAGCTGTTGGGCTGAAAGCGTTGTAGGCGTACCTCCACCTACATATACGGATTCAAGCCTTAATCCAAGATCAGCCGCTACTTTCGCGGTGTATTCGATTTCACTGCACAGGAGTTCAAGATATTTTGGTATCAGCTTCACGGTCTTTTCCACCGACGATGACACAAAGGAGCAATAGGAGCAGCGCGTAGGGCAGAACGGAATCGAAATATAAAGGCTGAAGGATTCCGGTTTTGACAGCGCAAGCAGCTTTTCTTCCATGCGCATCGTCCTGTAACTCAATTGCGTTTTTTCATTGGAGACAAGCAGACCGGTTTGAAAATAGTCAAGGCCTTTTGCTTCTCCCATATCAGAAATGGTTCCGCGCAGCAGCTTGATCGGCCTTACGCCGGTCAATATGCCCCATTTGGGAATAAATCCGCAGCAATCGACAAAAAGCCGAAACAGCAAAATTGACATGCGGCGTTTCACTTCGCGTTCCTCAGCGGCTTCTTTGGTACAGAGCAAATCAGAATTTTCATTCTGGTAGGACTCAAATTTCAGCTTTACGGTAAGAAGCAAACCTTCCGGTATTGTTCTCATACCAGTATAGGCAAGAGTTTTGTCATCACATAATTCCGAAACTACATTGATTTTTTCATATGGAAGAAAGATACGGCATAAATTTTCCATCTCATAATGGAAAGAATGTCCGTCAATAATTAAAGTCATAAGCGCCGCTTCCCATATATGGATTGTTTTTTCTTTCATACTCCAGCGTAGTTTCACTTTCATGACCGGGGTAGATATGAAAATCTCCTACTAAGTTCTTCAGCCGATTCAATGAATCTACAATTTGGGGGTAGCTCCCTGTGGGAAAATCAGTTCTTCCGCAACAACGCTTCATCAAGGTATCGCCTGTGAATATGGCGTTTTCTACAATATAACAGCATCCCCCGATGGTGTGACCCGGTGTGTGCATTACATGAATTTGAAGGCTTCCAAGCTCAATCTCGTCGCCATCGCTCAGCGCGACATCCGCAGTAAAAGTCGGCATTGGAACAGGCATAATCATAGTAGACATGTTCAGCGAGTTGTCAGTTGTAAACATCATGTCATCGCTATAGATATAAATTTTCGCGTTGGTCAAATCCTTAATCTTACTTACACCCATAATATGATCGAAGTGGCCATGTGTCAGCAAAATTGCTTTTACATTTTCAGAACCCACAGCTAAAACAGCATTAGTAAGTTCAGGAGCTTCAAAGCCAGGGTCAATAACAGCAGTTGCTCCGGTTATGTCATCAGTTAATAGATAGCAGTTCGTCGGCAGGGGTCCGCCGGTAATTCTAGTAATTTTCATTGTAAATTCAAGTTCCTCCGTCATCCATTATAATCAAAAACAGGATTATTTAGTGTCGCTGAATCATTGACAACTGAACCATTACAGGCTGAAATCCGAATGTTTAAATTCTTTCTGATAAAAGCCCACAAGGTAAGAATTTATATCCATAGCTCAGCTTGATAATAAGAAATTAATAGATATTACGGGTTATAAACCAATCACCATCGACTAATGAGGCTTTTTGCCTTATTAGCCGATGGACTTGTTAAGAACGTTTAATGGAAATAATCCCTTCAATATGGGAAAGCTTGTTAATAATGCTTGTAAGGTGGTCAAGACCGTTAATTGTGATCGTTGCGTAAATAATGGCGCTGCCGTCCTTCGCTTCTCTGGAATTAAGCGAATGAATAAAAATGTGCATATTAAACAACTGCTGGGTTACATCGGCCAATAAACCAGTGCGGTCACTTGCAATAATCTCAAGCGTCGACTTGAATTCTTCTTTGACTTCGCCTGTCCAGTGCGCTCTGATCCATCTTTCCGGCTCGGGCGCGTCGCTGATATTCTTTGGTACATTTGAGCAGGAGCGTTTATGAATGGAAACACCAAAACCGCGTGTAATAAAGCCGATAATTTCATCGCCCGGAAGAGGATTGCAGCAACGGGAAAATTTAATCAGGCAGTTATCCATACCATCCACTGTTACACCGCCGATTGGCTTTCTCACTACGGGTTTTGGTGCGGACACAGCTTCAACAAGAGGAGCCGGACGCTTCACCTTCATATAGTCTTCTTTGATTTTAGGCATGACCTTCCAGAGCTGAATTCCACCATAGCCAATCGCGGAATATACATCTTCGGCCGAAGTGCAATTTTGTTTCGCACCGATTTTTTCAAGTAGCACTGCAAGTTCCGCATCATTCAATTCTATGCTGTTGCGCCGAAACTCACGTTCCAGCTCAGCCTTGCCTTCAATAATATTTTCTTCGCGTTTCTCACGTTTAAACCACGCGCGGATTTTGTTGCGTGCTTCGCTCGTTTTAACAATTTTAAGCCAGTCGCGACTGGGACCACGTGTTTCTTTTGAAGTTAATATCTCAATAATCTGGCCTGTTTTCACTTTGAAATCAATTGGTACAATCCGTTTATCCACTTTGGCACCGGTCATTCGGTTCCCCACAGCACTGTGGATTGCATAAGCCAAATCAATTACGGTAGAACCGGACGGAAGGCTGATTACATCGCCTTTTGGAGTAAAGACAAAAACTTCATCGGGAGCCAAGTCGGACTTGATTGTGCGGATAAGGTCTGTAGCATCCTCATTGTCCTTTTGATTTTCCAGCATTTGACGAATCCAAGTCAGACGCTGTTCAAGCGAATCTCCATTTTTCGAGCCAAGACCAAGCTTATATTTCCAGTGAGCCGCAATTCCGTATTCGGCAGTATGGTGCATTTCCCAAGTTCTGATTTGCACTTCAAACGGAATTCCCTCTTTGCTGATCACAGTGGTGTGAAGCGACTGGTACATGTTTGGCTTTGGAGTAGAGATATAATCTTTAAAACGGTTCGGTATCGGGCGGAACATATCGTGAATCACGCCCAAAACATTATAGCAGTCGTTCACTGTATCAACAATGACACGAACTGCATAGATATCATAAATTTCATCCATCGAATGGTTTTGAATAAACATTTTACGATAAATTCCGTTGATGCTTTTTACGCGGCCCTCCAGATAAACATTGGGAATAAGCGGTGTTACCCGTTCGAAAATACGTTTTTTGGTCAGTTCGATAAATTCTTTTCGTTCACTGCTGCGCAGTTCAAGGCTGCTTTCTATTTCCTGATAAGCAACCGGATCAAGACATCTGAGAGATAAATCTTCAAGCTCCTCTTTAACGGCGCGGATACCTAAACGATGGGCAATCGGAGCGTAAACCTCCATATTTTCAAGCGCTTTATCACGTTGCTTCTGCGGTGCCCAAAATTCGCTTGTGCGCATATTGTGTAAACGGTCGGCAAGTTTAATGATAATAACGCGGATGTCTTCCGACATGGCAATCAACATTTTTCGCAGGTTTTCCGCCTGCTGTTCCTCGCGGGATGAATACGGAATTTTCCCTAACTTTGTTACGCCGTCGGTCAGGTTTGCGATTTCAAGGCCAAAGTCTTTTTTTATTTGATCTAAACTAACAGGCGTATCTTCTACCACGTCATGTAAAAGCCCGGCCGCAACAGATTCTGTATCCATGCCCAGTTCTACCAAAATACATGAAACAGCAACAGGATGGGATATATACGGCGAACCGGAAAGACGTTTTTGCTCCTCATGTGACTTCAGTGCAAGCTGATAGGCACGGTCAATAATCTTCATGTCATAATCGTGCTCGCTTGCCTTGATTAAGGCGAGCAAATCATCATAGGTTTTAAGCGGCCATGCCATATTATTCACCGTCCTCTATCAGTTTTTTTAAGCCCTGCAGTATTTTAGAATCAAATAGATTCACTTTTTGGTTTGCCGGTATAATCGTAATACTGTATACACTTCCTACCCTATTCTGGCAAATCAAATTATGTTCCGCTAATACATCAATCGCTGTTAAAAGCTTTTGTATTCCGAACGACGGGCATGATAAGTGACCCAAAAGCACTTCTGGAATTCCACTGAACCCATTTTCTTCTCGAAGAACACGATAAAGGACGGCAAACTCATCGCGACTTGGTACAAGACTGCTGAATTCAGATTGTGAGAGCGGTTCTCCCCTTTTGGATTTTTCGTAAATCGTCCATCCAGCCAATATTTCGTCAACATCTAATTGAGATAGCTTCATATCCTTTATAAAAACAGATAATGTGTTTTTCCCATTATACTCTTTCGCGTCAAGCGTCACGGCGAGGTCAAGCATATCTCCGGTTTTGTAAGGAAATTCTTCCAGAGTGGTCCCAAACTTCATGCAGCGAACCGTATAATTTCCTTTTGAGACATTGACACGCAGATGCTTTCCCCCTCCAACCGGCGTAATTTCGGAAAGAACCATCCCATAAAGGCCGAAAAGCGGAGATGGATTCCCCATGCCAAACGGTTCTATCGCCTGAATGCAGCGCGGAATTTCGGTCGACAGTTCACTGGGCTGCAATAGACAGTCGATGTTCAAAGTATGTACCGGCATAATGAGATTATGCGATGCAGCATAATCATTGATTTCTTTTCGGAACAAATCAATATTTTCTGACGGTAAGGTGAGGCCGGCGGCCATTGGGTGACCGCCGAATTTAGTCAAGAGTTTTTCACAAGAGCAAACCGCTTCAAACAGAGAAAAGCCTTCAATGCTTCTTCCGGAGCCTTTTGCTTCCCCACCTGAATAGGATATAATAATACTCGGTTTCCCAAATAAATCGGTAATACGGGAAGAAACAATGCCAATGACGCCATGGTGCCAATTTTCGCCTTCAATGACCAAAATACGGTCAAAAAGACGCTTTGGATTTTCTTTTAGCTGTTCTAATGCCTTTTCATAAATTTCATTTTCAATTTGTCGGCGGTAGTCATTGTCATCGCAAATATCGGTTGACAATTCTCCGGCTTCTTCCGGAAATTCGGATACTAACAATCGCACGGCTCTGTCAGGCGAACCGATTCTTCCGGTAGCATTAATGCGAGGTACAAGTGTAAAAGCCACATTACCCGCAGTTAAACTGCGGCCTTCCATGCCGGCCTGTTCAATTAAAGCCTTAAGTCCGATACGGTCGGTGCGGGACAGTAACTTCAATCCTGCTTTTACAAAACTGCGATTTTCGCCGGTAAGCGGTACAATATCTCCGATGGTACCGATTGCGACCAAATCAGCATAGTTTTCTATCAGAGAAGTGAGGTCACATTCCTCTCCCTCAAGTGCCATAATGAGTTTAAATGCGACCCCAACTCCGGAAAAATTTTTATATGGACTTTTACAATCATTTCGATATGGGTCAACCACTGCAACTGCCGGAGGCAGAACCTCGCGCGGACGATGGTGGTCAGTGACAACTACATCCATATTCAGGCTGTTGGCATAGCCAACTTCATCGATAGAAGTGATGCCGTTATCTACCGTAATAATTAATTCGACTTCCTGCTCATGAAGGATGTCAATTGCGCCTAAGTTGAGACCGTATCCCTCACCTTCCCGCTCCGGAATGTAATACATGACATTTGCACCGCAGGACTCCAAATAGGAGTACAGCATGGCGGTTGAAGTAATACCGTCGGCATCGTAGTCTCCGTAAACCGCAATTTTTTCAAAATTGTCGATTGCACTAATGATACGGTTAGCTGCCTTTTGCATGTCCGCCATTAAAAACGGGTTTGAATAATCTAAATTAGAACAAAAAAACCGATTAATTTGTTCAGGTTCAGTAATACCGCGGGTTACCAGAAGTACTGCCAGCAGTTTCGGAATATCCAATTCTTCGGCAAGTTTCGCAGCGAAATGATCATCGCACGGAATAATTCTCCATTTTTTGATACTCAAGCTATACACCTACCCCATAATAGTTTATTCTACCATTTTGTTAATATTTATTCAACATTTTTATTCGTTCTATGGGCTTTTATGGGGATAGCAAAACGGCGCACTCATTCGAGTGCGCCGGAATCATGAACTTTCGCGGTTCATGATGGATTATTATCCGCCCTTTTCGGTCACGCTTAAGTTAGCCATATAACTGCCATAAACCCAGGAACTTGGTGCATTGCTGATACTGAAAGTAACCGGCATTTCTGTATGGCCGGTGAAATTCTCTTTTCCAGACATATCAATTTGAGCGACCAAACTGTTTTCAGTCAGCAGCGAGATTTCACTTTCAGGCCCGACCACCGTGACAGAGAGGCTATTAGTGAAAACGGTGGCCGCTTTATTCGCGGCAAGATTTTTAACAGTAAAATTGTTCACAACCATTTGCCTCGTGGAATAACTGCTTAAATTCAGAGTGACCTTTGCAACCGGAATACTGCTGAGATTTTTACAGCCGACAGGTAGCGACACATCCAGATCAAATATATTTTTCGTTGGGCTTATACTTGCAAAGTCAAGTGGAGAAAGGCTGATTTCGGTTTGATTGGCGAGCACATCCTGCGACCCAGCGACTTCAATTGTTGCCGGGTCAATCGTGATTTGACTCGGAGTAAAGGTTAAACCGGAAGGCTGATTTGTAAAACTGATACTAAGAGGCATTACCTTTCTCGTAAGAACGGGGATTGAAACCTCTACCTTCGTCTCACTCATTTTCAGCTTGTTACTTGTGATCTTGTTCCCATTTGCATCATACAGAATCAAATCTGCTGTAAAGTTCTTGGTTTCCCTTAAAGTATCGCTTATTTCATACTGAATCGCAACCTTATTCACCTGCGAAATTTCCTTTTCGGGACCCGAAATCGTAACCGTATCGCTGCTCAAGGTTGGAGTGCTTACAAAATAAGAAGAATCGGACTGATAACCGGACTTATATGAGATATCGCTTTCAATCGGAAATGTTTTTTCCTTTGAGCGATCAACAGTAATAATTACTTGATTCGGGCTAATAGAAACCCAATCAAAGTCGGTAAGGGTCCCCTTTTTATGAACTGATAAATTGAATGTGTAACTTCCCGGACTTGTGATGGTAGAAGCCAACGGCGCAACGACCTCTAAGTCAGAAGCCTGAATTTGTTTCACAATCAAGCTGTTTCCTTTAATTGAAACATTAGCTGTCGTACTAATTGGACTAAAAACCTTTAATCCATCCGCCTGCGCTGAATCAGAAAGACTGATTACAACCGGTACGGAATCAATTTGACGTGGGAATTGTTCCGTATTGGTCGTTGCCATAACACCCCATAAAACAACGGAAGCAAGAATTGAAAAAGCCATAACAAATTTATCATTGTAAAACAGTCTGCCAATGCTGTATTTTTTATTTTTCATTATTTTTTCGCCCTCCAAATTGAAGGGATTTTGCTCTGACGCTTTTCACTCTGCTCGGATTCATTGGGCAATATTAAGCCTTCCAGTGCACTCTTGAGTGTCTCTCTGGTGTAATTTCTTGTCAACACACCATTTACCGCCACAGAGATCTGCCCCGTTTCTTCGGATACAACAACTATAACACCGTCAGAATTTTCGCTCATGCCAATCGCAGCCCGGTGGCGTGTTCCGAGTTCGATGCTGACTTTATCACTCTTGGTAAGGGGCAATATGCATCCGGCAGCATATAGCATCCCATCGCGCAAAATCATCGCACCATCATGCAGTGGTGCTTTGTTGAAAAAGATATTACAAATAATCGGAGCCGAGGGGATTGCGTTGACTACCGTGCCGGTATCAATGATATCCCCAAGCTTCGTTTGCATTTCAAAAACAATAAGGGCACCTGTCTTTTGCTTTTGCAGAACAGCAGCGGCATCGACAACCGCATTCACTCCCCTGCGCTTTTGCTGCAGTAAAACTTCCACATCATCGGTAGAAATGCCGAACGTCCAATGTTTACTTCCAATGCCACTACGGCCAATTTGTTCAAGGGCACGGCGAATTTCCGGCTGAAAAACGATTAAAAAAGCTGTAACAGTAAATTGGAAGAAATAATTCAGCAAGGTTTTCATCATATAAAGCTGTAGCAGATAGGATGCACCCCATACGACTAAAAGCACAATGATTCCCTTGACAAGCTGTTCCGCCCGTGTTTCACGGACAAGCTTAATCGCACTGTATATAATAAAAGAAACCAGGATTACGTCTAACGCATCGGAAACCCGAAATAGTTCCACAAGACTGATAAACGATTTCCAAGCAGTTATAAAATAATCCATAGTTTACTTCCTTCCGTTAAAATAAAACATCCTAAATATAATTTTATCATATATAATTTCAGATGCAATCCTTTTATTGCGTATTTTTAGATTATCTTTGTTACAGCCAAAGTGAAGCTTCGTATTTCATTCAAATTGCTGAAAATTGACGGACAAACACGCACAGCACCCTGCCCCAAAGTTCCCATAAATTCGTGCGCGGCCGGTGCACAATGTAGCCCCGCGCGAACGGCAATCCCTTTCGCATTCAATTTTTGTGCGACAACCTCGCTTGGCTGGTCTGACACATTAAACGACAAAACCGGTGCAAAGTAAGGAGCAGACGGTTCCTGTGTGTAAAGCTTTACGCCTTTTATTCCGGAAAGATTTTTATATAATTGTTGAATCAACATCATTTCATGCTGATAGATGGACTCTACGGTGCGCGTCTTCACAAATTGAATTCCAGCTCGTATCCCGGCTATCCCAGACATATTTTGCGTTCCGCTTTCCATACGGTCCGGCATTGTCATGGGTTGTGCCAATTCTGCGGAGCTCGTTCCGGTACCGCCCTCTATGATAGTTGCCAGACTGGAACCATTCGGCGTGATCAGCATACCGGTACCCATAGGCCCGTATAGTCCCTTATGCCCGGCGATACATAGATAATCAAAATGGTTTTCCTCCATATTAATCGGCAAAACTCCGGCAGTTTGTGCGCAGTCAACCACAATAGGTACACCATATTCATGCCCCAATGCGGCAATCCGCTCAATAGGCAAACGGACTCCTAAAACATTCGATGCATGCGTACATACGATCAGCGTAGTATTTGCTTGCAATGCTTTTCGAAAAGAATTTACCGTCGCATCATTATCTCCGGGATAAACCATTGCACTTGTAAAGGTTATCCCCTTCTCAGAGAGTGCCTTCAGCGGACGCATCACCGCATTGTGCTCAAGACACGAAGTAACGACATGATCGCCCGGTTTTAACAAGCCTTTCAAGACATAATTCATTGCGTGCGTGCAGTTGAGCGTAAAAGCGATGCATTCCGGACCCGGTGCTTTGAAGAAGTCTGACGCTGCCGTGCGGCAGCGGTAGATTTCTTCTGCTGCTGCCATAGACATACTGTGGCCCGCCCGGCCTGGATTAGCTCCATAATTTTTCAGCGCGTAGTTTACAGCATTTAAAACCGCAGCAGGCTTGGGATAAGTTGTGGCGGCATTATCAAGATAAATCATGATACACCGTCCCTTTCTGCGCGGCCAAGAATCTTTATTCCCATACCGGATAATATCCTTTCCGCTTCATCCGTCCTTATGGGAACATATATACTGTAACCGCAGCCAGTGTTGGCGCTGCGCGGTGTTCTTTCTACGTATGATTTAATCCCGTTTTGAAATAAAATATCACGACTCTTCATAGCATATGTGATTGAGCTTAACATAATAATAGGCTTGCCCACAAAAATCACCTCTCTATTTTACTACAGAGTATGCCGGCTGCAAACCTTTTGACTATCTATTATCACTCAATTATACAAACCGCATGGGCGGCAATTCCCTCACCCGAACCCGTAAATCCAAGTTCTTCCTCGGTGGTCGCCTTCACACTGATTTGCTCCATATTTATTTTGCAGGCTACAGCTAGATTTTGCCTTATTTCTTTGATGTACGGTTTTAGCTTAGGTGCCTGTGCAATTACAGTTGCGTCGATATTCACGATATGATAGCCTTTTCCTTCAAGAAGCTCACAAACAATAGAAAGCAGTTTTAGGCTGTCGGCATCTTGATAAGTCGGGTCTGTGTCGGGAAAAAGGTCACCGATATCACCGAGGGCGGCTGCACCGAGCAGGGAATCCGCAATCGCATGGGTAAGCACATCTGCATCAGAATGACCAAGCAGCCCCATCGGATGCGGAATCGCAACGCCGCCTAAAATCAGTAGCCGATTTTGCACCAGCCTGTGAACATCATAACCATGTCCAATTCTCATTTTTATAGCCAACTTTCTTGTGGGAAAGCGAAAATTTCGATCTTTAACCGAAAAGTGCAAAACCCAGTTTGATGGATTTATCTTTCAAACTTCGCTCTCCCTTTTTGTAATTATCATTTCTGCTAAATCAACATCATCCGCAGTAGTTAATTTGAGATTCGTATATTCTCCCTGACACAAATGCACTTTAACACCGTTATGCTCGGCTAGCTGACAATCATCCGTGTAATCAGCATCATCCTTTTGTGCCTGTGCCAGAGCCGCCTGATAAATGCTACGTTCAAATACTTGCGGAGTCTGAACTGCCCAAAGAAGAGAACGATCTGGGGTAGAAATAACAGCTCCATTTTCATCAATCAACTTTATCGTATCCTTAACCGGTACCGCAAGTGCGGAAGCTCGATACTGAAATCCATCCTCAACAGATAAATTAATTTCTTCCGTAGTGATCAATGCTCTTGCACCGTCGTGAATGGCAAAATATTCAGAATCCTGCGGAGCGGCAGCAATCCCTGCCATGACCGACTGCTGGCGGGTATTACCACCGGCAACAACTGCGATAACTTTTTTATAATTATATTTATTAACGCAATTTTCAATATCGGTAAGATCTTCATTACGGCAGACAACAACGGTTGCGTCAATCAAGTCTGCTGAATCAAAAGCAGCCAAAGTACGCGCAATGGCGGGAATACCGCATAACGGTACAAATTGCTTTGAATATCCCAATGCCATACGTGTAGAATTCCCCGCGGCAACAATGATCGCACAACAACTTGGCCTCTTTGTCATCACTTATTTCCTCCCAAGCCAAAATCAGTTGCCATCGGCTAAAGCGTGTGTGCGTACGCCGATAGTCAAAATGAATTCATATTTATTGTGCAAGCACGAATTCGCACTGTGCACGCGGAATAACGGAACGCATTCTATTATAGTATCTTCTTGCAGATGTCGCAATTGGAATGTGATTATTTGTGATAAAATTCAGAGTATGTTAACATTTTTATCTTCAATATTAGTAGTTTCGATAAAACTTATCTTTAAATAATTGAAAATAAGTATATATTTTATGCTATAATATAGATAGGTAAACAACCATTCATGTTCTTTTACAATAAAAGTAAAAAACTCCATCGTAGTATTAATCACAAAAAGGATTTGGTGAAAATATGAGTGAACTGGCAGCAAAGAGAGTGGCCGATTCGGATACCGAACAGACTCAAGTAATTTTCGATAATCATCTGAATGGTCAGGGACGCGTATTTGGCGGCCAACTGGCCGCATGGATTGATATGGTCGGTGGGATCGTCGCACGCCGTCACAGCAATCACAATGTAACAACGGCTGAAATTGATACCCTGCAATTTAAAAGTCCTGTTTACGCAAACAGTTTAATTATTCTGCATGGTAAAATAACTTATGTCGGCACTACTTCCATGGAGGTGCGCGTCGACAGCTTTGTAGAGGATTTATCCGGGGAAAGAAAGCTTGTCAATACTGCATATCTCGTTGAGGTCGCACTAGATAAAAATCAAAATCCTATTCCCGTTCCGAAGCTCATTATTGAGAATTTTCAGGAGAAGGCCGAGTGGGAAGCCGGAGAAAAGCGCCGTCAGCTTAGACAGCTTCGCCGCAAAGAAGCATACTAAGTCATTTATGGACAACTAACTTTACAAAAACACAACCTGCACCGATAAGATGTGCAAGTTGTGTTTTTTATTTTCCTGGACCATGAAATTAGAATTCTTGGATCCAGTTTAAACCTTTATCATGGCAATTTATTTAATATTACACCAATTGAATAAGTCCCTCAATATAATGAGAATCATTCAGTCGTCTCATTATTTCATTATTCACATTTTTTATATTGGTATTTTTCATAGAATCTTTAAAAAGTTCTTCGATCGCCAATTGATTTAAGGTGCTGTTGACTAATTTGTTCTGGGCTTCTTCTGAAATAAAATCAAGAATATCCACAATTAAATATTTTCCAATTTCTTTATCAAGCCTGATTCCTCTTTTTTTTAATAGCATTGCACATCTCATCGTGTCCATAATAATACTCCTTTCTAACTGAGCCACTGAAAGAGGTTCAATTTGATAGGTCATAATCTAGTTTTTACATTTACTAGAGGGCATTTAAAAATAGAAAGATGTACAAGTAACTTCAAATTTCTGGAAAGCAGTCAGGAAGATTTTCAATATTCGTTATAAATTATAGCAATTTATAATATATTTTTTAAAATATCACTTAAATTTATGTATTTATTTACAATACTATCTTACTCTATAATCGTCTTTTAGTCAATATTATTCTTGAATATCTTTTCTTGTTACAAATTTACTGAAGTTTGAAAATTATATCATAATATTCAAAATATTTACATTTACTCCTTATAATCAGTAATTTTATAATAAATATAGCAAATACTATATTTATAAACTTATCAAAACAGTAAAGGAGATTTCTATATGATCTTTGATACACAGAAAGACATGGAACAAGGAGTCCAAAGCATGAGTGAAAGCCAAGACCGGATTACTCTTCAAGGAAAAACGCCGAAGGAAGCCCAAGCTGATCTTTTGGCTGGCGAATCTGATGATTTAACAGTCGATTTCACTAATATAGTAAATTATGGAGGGAGTTATCATGAAGGTGGATCAGATTGATCCACCTATTTTAATCATTATTGCAACTCTTCTATTTACTCGTTGCAATGCTGACAAAGTTAGTTTTTAAATTTTTATAAACATAAATTTCAGTATGATAAGTTTGGTCAAAATAAACGTACAATATATCATCTTCGTCTACTTTGGTTTGACTTATCAATTTTAAATTATCCGGTATTTTGCTCGCATCTCCTGCTGCAACCTTGCCTGAAGTGTTTGAAGTTTTCGCACTACTTTTACAGCCGATAAAGTTCGTAAAAACCATAATCAAAATGATGGCGAAAATAAAGGTTCTGTACTTCATAATTAACACCTGCCTATTCAATTTTTCATTTGTATATAATTATATTCTTTATATAACATCTGTTATTTATGAAGCGTAAAATACTCCTTCATCTTATCAGGCCGATAAAAATACATGCCCAATAAAGTTTTAAGTTTTCCTGCACAGACTTACCCTACGCTAAGCTAATAATTAAACAAAGCACCTGCATATCCGTTTCGGATATGCAGGTGCTTCTCGTTCAAATACGATTGCTATTTTTAATTAGTCGTAAAGGTTCTGTGAAATTTCCTGACTGGCAATGTTGTCCTTGGTGTAGAATTGGCATCCGGTATCTGTATTCTTTACGGCCTTGCCGTCAGCGGAAGCTGCGAGCAAGTCAATAAGAACTGTACCAATTGCGACGGGAGCCTGTGTAACAGCACCATACATAGTACCTGCGGTTACAGCGGCCTTAATAACTTTACCGGAGTCAAAACCGACAGCAATGATTTTTCCGTCTTCAGAGCCGCAGACATTAAGCGTACCATCAGCGGTGATGACACCTTCTGCAGCAACTTGGTTTGAACCAAAGATAGCTATGGTATCTTTCTCGTTAAGGATAACACCAGCTTCTGTTGCACAAAGTTCGGTTGTTGTTTGTGCAGGAACACGAACTTCGATAATCACGTTAGCATCAGCTGCTTTGCCTGTACTGCCCTTGCTGGAGCCTACATACTTGTCGTTGCCAGTTACAAATGCGGTAAAGTTGTCAGCTTTCAACAAGGAAACCATCTCGTCGATAAAGCCGAGGCCACGGCTTGTAATGGATTCAGATGTAGCATCCTGGTTAACTTCGCCTATACGTACCTGTTTTTTGCCGATCTGACCTTTAATCTTCTTATACAGACCATCTGCGGCAACTTTACCGGCAGCATAGTTATCGGTCGAAGCATTAGCATAAACTGCGCCTTCCGGAGCCTTCGGGACACCAGAGTCAAAACCGATAATCGGAGTCTTTGAACTCTGAGCTGATTTGATGGAGTCAAGCAATGCGTTAGTGTCCAAAGCAGCGAGGCCAATCGCATTTGGTTTTGCATTCAGTGCGGAGGTAAACTCCTGTACCTGAACAGCGATGTCAGACTCAGAATCCGGGCCAACGAAGTTCATTGTATACTTCTCAGATCCGGCATCTGTGTTGAGTTTCTTGAGTTCAGCCTGCGCGCCCTTATATACTGCCTGCCAGTAAGTGGACTGGAAACCTTTTGAAACAATTTCAAAGTGAATCGCCCCTCCGCTTGCCGCTGCTGTACTTGCTGCTGCTGTACTTTCCGGAGCTGCACTCGCTGCAGATGAAGTAGATGTGGTACTGCTACAACCGGTGGTAGCAACACTTAGGGTCAAGATAGTCGACATAATCAGTGCTATGGATTTTTTCATTTAGTTAGTCCTCCCTATAATTTTTTATCTATACACCCTTTTAAAGGTGTAGTCGAAATAAGTTATCCGGCCTTTTTCCGTTTCGCCATGTCAGCCGTTATAGCGACAAGTAAGACCAAACCGGTAATAATCTGCTGCCAGTTCGCCTGCAAGCCGATATATGGCAATCCTGTTTTCAGCAGGGATATGACAAGTACACCGAGTAAAGTTCCAACAATGGAGCCGAAACCGCCTGTCATCGACGTACCGCCGATGATAGCGCCGCCGATTGCGTCAAGTTCCAAGCCAGCGCCCGTACCAGGAGTGATGTTTGAAAAAGTACATGCGTAAGCGATTGCTGCAAGACCGGCAAAAAAACCTGAAATAACATAGGCGATTACCTGCCACTTCACAACATTCACACCGGACAGGCGGAGCGCCTCTTTATTGCTGCCGATCGCAAGAATATATCTGCCTATCCGCGTTTTGCGCAGTATTACAGACATAATTATTATAAGCGCCAACATCCAAATCATACCTATTGGCACAATCGTTTGTCCCACATTAATCTTGAAGATGCTGCGGCACCATCCGCCAGGCGAGCCTGCCATAGGCCATACTCCGCTGAGACCTCCCGTAAGGATGGACCCTAATCCACGGGCAATCATCATGGTACACAAGGTTGTAATGAAAGGCGGCAGTTCAAGTTTTGCTATAATGATTCCGTTGACAAAACCTATAACCAGTGACATTCCCAGAGCGACGAGCATACCTGCCCATACTGGCATACCATTTGAAATGGCATAGCTACCAACAATCGCGTAGCAAATAAGCCCGGTACCGATGGAAAGATCTACGCCGCCCGTCAAAAGCGGGAAAGTAACGCCAATGGCCATAAGCAGTATATAGTACATATAGTTGCATAAGGTAACCACCGTTGAATATTTACGAAACGAGTCACTCGCTGCGCTGAAAAAGATAAACAAAATTAAAATTACACCGATAATTATGAATTGCTGTGTGTTCTTCATGAGCGGGTTTGAGATATGACCGCTCTCCTTTTTTTCATTCATTCTCTGACCCTCCTGCGCGCATTGTAGCATAATGCATGATTTGTTCCTGCGTAACTTCTTTTATACCTACCTCGCCGGTAATCCTGCCTTCGCACATCACAATAATGCGGTCACTCATACGCGTAATCTCGGTCATTTCAGAAGAAATCATGATAATCGATTTGCCCTCATCAACGAGGCGGTTCATCAGTTCATAAATCTCCTGCTTCGCACCGACATCTATCCCTCGGGTTGGTTCATCAAAAATCAGAATTTCCGAATCGCCGACAAGCCATTTTGCAATAACAACCTTTTGCTGATTGCCACCGGAAAGATTCACTACAAGTTGATCAATATTGGGTGTTTTGATTTTGAGTGCATCAGCATATTGCTGCGTCACCTTTTTTTCAGTGTCTTTGTCAATAAAGCCAGACTTGCTGTATCTTGGCAGACAAGTCATCGTCGCATTTTCTATAATGCTTTTTTGCAATACGATTCCGTAACGCTTGCGGTCTTCCGAAAGATAACCGATACCATGATTAACGGCATCCTGAGGCGTTTTGATATCCACTTTTTCGCCATTGATATAGATATCGCCACTTTCTCTTATATCTGCGCCAAACAGAGCTCTAGCCATTTCCGTACGTCCGGCACCCATCAAGCCCGAAAAGCCCAAGATTTCACCCTTATGCAATTCAAAGCTTACGTCCTGCACCATACGTCCCGCATTCATGTGTTCTACCTTCAGTACTACCGGAGCATCCGGCGGTACGCGGCTTTCGGTTTTCGGAGCCTCGAAAATAACACGGCCGACCATCATATTTATGATATCCGACTTGGTGGATTCCGATGTTATAAGCGTCCCCACATAGGAACCGTCGCGCATGACCGTAACGCGATCAGTAATCTTTTTGATCTCATCCATGCGGTGTGAAATGTATACGATACCCATTTGCTGATCCCTTAAGCTGCGGATAATTTTAAACAACTGCTCAATCTCAGTTTCAGTAAGCGCGGCACTAGGCTCGTCAAAAACAATTACTTTTGCTTTATGTGAAATTGCCTTTGCTATTTCACACATTTGCTGTTTGCCCACCGTCAGGCGTCTCATTGTTTCTCTGGGGTTGATGTCAATATTCAGCTGATCAAAAAGCTTCTTTGCTTCGCTGTTCATTTTCGCATCATCAATCAAAAATCCATTTTTAGGTTCGCGTCCAATAAAAATATTCTGTGCTACTGTAAGATGTCCCATCATGTTCAACTCTTGGTGAACGATCACGATGCCATCCGCCTGCGCTTCACGCGGATTTGAGTACTCAACCTCATGTCCTTGATACGTGATGGTACCGGCGTCTTTTTTGTAGATTCCTGTAAGGACCTTCATAAGCGTGGACTTTCCGGCGCCGTTCTCACCCATAAGAGCCAGAACTTCGCCTTCGCGGATTTCAAGATCCACATGACTAAGTGCCTGAACACCAGGGAATTTCTTATCGATTCCCTTCATTGTTAATATAACGTCACCCATTGCTTCACGCCTCCATTAATTCTTTCTTTTTCTGCTGAGCGTATCCGCGGTGACAGCAATCAGCACAATAATACCTGTAATTACATACTGATAAGAAATCGTAAAGCCCATAGCGAGGATACCTTCCTGCATCAGCGCGATAATAATGGCACCAATGACCGTACCAAGCATAGAGGCAAGACCGCCAGCCATGGACGTACCGCCCATGACGCACGCCGCGATGGCTTCGTTGTTGAATGTATCACCTAAGCCGGGTTGAACTGTGGTGTATGCACCCACATAGAATATAGCCGCGACTCCGGCAAGAAGTCCGCAGATAATATAGGCCAGCATCTCCCATTTCTTAGTGTTAACGCCCGACAGGCGAACTGCTTCTTTATTGCTGCCGATGCATAATATGTACCGGCCTGCCTTTGTTTTGTGAAGTACTACGGCGCAAATTGCAGCGACAATGCACAGCAGGATTAAACCTGTCGGTATGCTGCCCCAACGCACCAGAAAGTGAAACCAGGAGCTTTCATTTCCCTCTGTCGGCCATGTAACAGACTGCGTTTTTGTAAAGACGCTTCCAACACCTTTTGCTATCTGCATGCATGCCAAAGATGTGATAAACGAAGGAAGAAAACGATAGGCCACAAAATAGCCGTTGATCATTCCGAATAGTATGCCCACAGCAATGCTGATGATCAGGCACAGCAACAGTGGAAAATGGAATTGGGTAAGACAGTAACCAGCTACAAGGGCAGAAGTAAACATTACCGGGCCTATTGAAAAATCGATACCGCCCGTCGCGATGACAAAGGTAACTCCAAGTGCCAAAAAGCCGATGAAATATGCATAGTTTAATGCACTTAGGACACGAGCATAGTTCAAAAAAGATGAACCGTGGTGTAGCACTGGTGTGAGTAACGTAAAGATAAGGTACATCAGTATAACGACGCCTATCAAAATTACTCGGTTAAAACCAATGGTTTTAACGATCCGCAAATTCTTAAATTTATTCACGTTGATTGTTCCTCCCTGTTGTGAATTGCTTATTTGAAAACTTAGGGTCTGCTTTTAAGCGATGCGCTTTTTCTTGCTATGTTGTTCATCCTGCTTTTTAAGCCGTTGCTCGCCATCAGGACACTGGGCAATAAATTCATCGCGTACAGCTCTGCAGAACAGCGCCATATCATCGCTCGTTTCAAAGCGCTCTGGCAAGCCCTCCGTTAATCGCCATACTTCACGGGCCATCTTATCCCTACGTTGATTCTCGTTCATCGTGACGATGCCCATCAGCTTTTTGCCGTAGGACTTATTGTCGCAGGTGCCAAAATACCGCCGTGCCGCATTTCGAAATTCGAGATACAAATACTCACGCCCCGCATCGCCATACTCCGCAGCATCAGAAAAGCCAAGTGTCTCCATTGCGGCATCAATTTCTTTTTCTGTCCCCTTACTAAAAAAGTTGGATAAACGATACAGACACATTATATTAACAATCTGCCATAAAAATGTGTCCACGCGATGCTTGGTATCTTTTGGATCAGTGTACCGCAATGTCCAAAGCCTTCGAAACAAATCGATTTCTGCGTCCTGCGGATCGGCTTCTCGGTACTGCTCAAGCAGTTCCTTGCGCAAGTCTGGATCAAGCTCGGCAAAATAGGTCTCTCGCAAAGCTTCTTTTTCCATGAGGCCGTCTCCTTTACTCAAATGTAAAACGTTTCGTTTTTTATAGTATATAGCATTTACGATTTTTTACAATGGTTTTTGATAAAGGCCATCGATATTTTAACCTTATCAGCGTTTTTTCACCATATTTTATTTTGACAATTGTAACCCCAATTCAAAGCCAGAGGTTCTTTACATGCGTGAAAAGTCCTAGCTATACGGGCATTAAACGAAGTTGCTAATACATCCTGTAACTCGCGAGTATTTGTTACCCTCTGCCCGTAGACGAGTTGTCGTCTTACTTGAGAGTCATCCTACGCCAACCAGTCTTCCCTATTTGATTTCCGATATATTGGCCGATTGCTTTTTTATTCTTTCCCATGGTACTGCAAAATAGTCCCTATGCCGAAACGTTTTGTTCCGATATTTGTTTTTTGACTCACAAAATAACTTCGTATTTTTCTGTATAGTAATGCCCTCCTTTTGATTTTTGTCGAAAAGGAGGGCATTATAAATGTTTTTATTTATCAATTTTTATTATCAGACAAAGCAGGAACAATTTTCGCTCTCATTTCCGCAGGCGTAACGCCGAAATAGCGCTTGAAACAATAGCTAAAATAATGGGGATCCGAATAACCGGTAAGTTCCGCAATCCGGTAGTTTTTAAGCCCTTCTTCTATCAGCAGATTTCTTGCCCGCTCCATACGCGCTTTTGTGATATACCCTATGATTGAAAGACCTGTCTGCTGTTTAAAAAGCGCCCTGAGATAGCTCGGACTGACATGCAGACGCTCGCAAACGGTATCTGCGGAAAGATTTTGATCGGCATAGGAGCTTTCTATATAGTTGATAGCATTCCAGACAGCCATATGGCCAAAGGACGTTTGCTGCAAATCCTGTACAGTAAAAAGCATGTTGCCTCCATGTCTGGCACGAAGTTTCAAAGCTTTTTCCGCCTCTGCAAAACTCCCCGCAACACTGGCGCAGCCGTGGTAAATGCCCCCAAGGCCGGCTGAAACGGTAAAACGAAGTCTTGTGTTCACAACTCGCAGGATCGATTCAACAAATTCCTGCATTTTACATTCAAGTGCCTCAGCTGGTGCGGTACCTATCAGCAGCACAACATCACCGTGTACTTGAACACAACCAAGCTGCTCGTTTTCCGCCAATTCTGCCGTAACGTTGCTCAGCGCAAAAAGCAGGGTTTGTTCGGAAACATTGTCCCAATAGGTTTCCCGGCTGGTTTGATCCGGACTAAATACCGCAACCTGAAAAGCCGTGTCTGCGCTCCATTCAAAGCCACAGGACCGGGCACGTTCATAAATCGTGTCGCTTTTTGCTACATCACTTAAGATATCCTGCATCAGCACCTGATTATTGCAGTGGTATGCTTGCTCTAGTTCCGCCAGCCTGAATACACGTTTTTTCTCGGCATCCAGGGTATCACGTGCTTCCATAAGAACTTTCAAAAGTTCCTGCGCCGACGCAGGCTTAACGATATACTTCATCGCGTTGAGTTCTACAGCCTGCTGAGCATAATCAAAATCCGCATAACTCGTCAGAAACACGAGCTTTACTTGCGGGTAACTGTGCCGGATCTGCCGAGCAGCCTCAATTCCATTGATAAACGGCATGTTGATATCAAGAATTACTAAATCAGGCATGTCTTTTTCCATTTGTTCCATGAGTTCATACCCATTGGCGCAGCACGCAACAAGAGAAAACCCACCGCTGTTCCAGTCCACCATTGCGCTTATTTTACTGCGTACAAGTGTTTCATCATCTGCAAAAACAACTTTATACAATACACTTCCTCCATCCTTCAAGAAGAAAACGGGAAAATTAACTGCTGATACAGTTCGTCGAACATGGTATTCTTATCCACTTTATAAATATCTGTATATATATCTTTAACTTTTTGCCCGTTCAGCTTCTGTACCGCAGCTTCTACACTGTAATACCCCATCTGATATGGGTTCTGCAGCAGCGCGAGATCCAACACCCCCTCTTCCATGTACATTGCTTCCTCTGGCAAACAATCCACCGCAAAAAGATGTATGTTCTTTCTTCCGGATTTGCTTAGGGCCTGTGCGGCCCCGGTTGCTGATGGGTCGTTCAAGCCGACTATGGCGACAAGATCGGGTTCGGATTTCAATAGGGCAGCAGTCTGCTTCTCTGCCGTGCTGATGTCGGACTCGCAGTATTGTGTCTTCAGCAGTTCAAACCGACCATCTTGAGCCATGGCGTCACGGAACCCTTTCTCTCTCTGCACCGCAGGATAACTGTTCTGCACAAAACTAACGACGGCCACTTTGCCGCCAACTTTCATTTGTTTGCACAGTTCATTGGCAAGCTTACTGCCAAGCGCGACATTATCCGTTCCCACATAAGCAACGGTTCGATTGCTGTTCACATCCGAATCCACCATTACGACCGGGATTCCTGAATTTACAGCGGTCTCCACCTGTTTTGCCATCCTGTTGTAATCCGACGCCGCAAGGATAATTGCGTCCGGTTTTCGTTCTATCGCCTGCTCAATATATTTGGTCTGATCAAAATTTTCCTCTTCCGGTCCGTACATCTGAACATTAACATGATATACCGAAGCCGCGGCCTGGGCTCCTCTGTTTACGCTCTTCCAGAATTCGGTGCCGGTCCCCTTTACGATAAGGTTGATGGTATCCGTTTTTTGAGCGAAGCTGCATCCTGCAAGAGAAAGGCAGGTCGCAGCGGCAAGCAACAGCGTCAAAACACGTTTCATGTACCTACCTCCTGTGTATCAGAAAACTGTAGCGGAAGCCTTACTCTTACTGTCGTTTCCTCATCCGGCTTGCTCTCCAATTCAAGTCCATATTCCGGTCCGCATCCCAGACGAATCCTTTCATGTACATTTTTAAGCCCAAAACCATTTGGGGAATGTGGGTCTGTTTCAAGAATATGTTCCAGTTTTTTAAGAGGTATGCCGCATCCATTATCATGAACTTCAAAAATAAGAAGATCATTCTGCTTTTTTGCAGTAACAGTAATAAGCCCTGAGTCGCCCAACGTGCCCAATCCGTGCACAATCGCGTTTTCCACAAGAGGCTGCAGCACAATTTTAGGTGTTATCGCTTTTTTTATTTCCTCTTCACAAGAGATTTCATAAGTAAAAGCATTGTCAAAACGCATTTGTTGAATAATGAGATAATTTTCCACTTGCAGCAATTCCTCTTCAACAGTGATTGACTCCCTGCCCCCGGAAAGGGACATCCTGAAAAATTTTGCAAGTGCCATCACCATGTGAATCACATTCTTTTCATCACCGCTCTGTGCGAGCCAGACGACGGAATCAAGGGTGTTATATAAGAAATGCGGGTTAATCTGAGAATACAGGGCCTTGAGCTCACTTCGCCGCAGCTGTTCCTGCTCCTGCTTCACCTGATTCATAAGTTGGCGAATACGCCGGACCATCTTATTGAACGACAGGCTTAGTCTTCGAACCTCAAACACGCCCTTCTCTGGCGAGCAGATGTCCTCACCATCGCCGGATACACGTCCCATCAGGACTACAAGCTGATGTAGCGGGTGCACAATCCCCCTGCTTACTATGATGCTCGCTCCAAGCAGTGCCAAAGAAAGGAAGAGAATCGCTGTTATAATGTAACTTTTCACTCCGCTTCCGTATGTATCAAGGCCTTTGAGCGTAGATACACTGATCACTCTCCAAGATGCGTCAGAAAGCGTTTTAACGGCAACGGCCAGTTTCTCTCCGCCATTAGGGATCTCCGAATTACCGTCTTTAAGCCTCGATGTAAGCTTAAATTCCGTCGGCAGGATACCTGCATAAATCATTTGCTGCATCGGATGATAGATTATACTGCCGTTCGTTCCAACTATATATAAATAGCCGTTATTTTCAAGATTTCTCGTGCACAGGTCACGAATACGGTTAAAATTCATGTCAACCATTACAACACCATTGTGCGTAATACCGTTTTGTTTCCACGTAACACCGCGCGTCAGCGTTATCACCCATGGGTAGTCGCCGCGAAAGAGCCTTTGCACATGAGGAACAGACAAAAGGTAATCTGAACCTTGGGCAATAACCCCCGTAAACCAACTCTGCCGTGTTAGATCAACATCGCTTCTGAGCTTTCTGCTGTCGGTGCAGAACACCGCGTTTTCGGTTTCGTCAAATACAGCGATCGTTTCTATATCATTGCGCAGAAACACCACGGTTCGCTCATTCAGATTTTCTACCGGCTCTGTTGCAAGCAATTTCGTAATTGTATCCGATATAGCCTCCATCTCAGCTATATAACTGTCTATTGACTTTCCCACATCGCCTACGATTTGTTTGTTATTTTGGTTGACGGAATAATTAATTACATCGCTCGCATGACTGTAAATAAGTTGAGTAATAATAAGCACTGCCGCCAAAGACAGGCCAAGCATAACAACAGACAATATGACCTGCAGACTGTTCCAACGAAGTGTTCCTTCCAGGCGAATTTTGTTCCAAAGTTTTTTCCCACCAGTCATTCGTTTTCCAGCCAAATTTCACCGCCCCTTTTTTAGAGTCCCTTTGTATCGCCCGCTTCCCTGTCAGTGGTAATATCCTCGGCTGCTTTCAGCAGTTACTTCAACATTGTCATTGCATAGATTCTTTAGAAAATCATTTCACCACCATTAAGGACATACTAGGGATAGACCGAAATTTCTATTATAGCCAAACTCTCTACCAGTAGGCCATAGCCGCACTGCAAATAGTTTAGAATAAGCTTGATAGAATGGCTATTCATCCAAAACCACAGATTGAAATAACAGAAATTATATAATAGATTAATAATATTACTAATTTCGACAATTTTAACATAAAATTTAAAAAAACGCAAGAATAGCTTCATATATGAGTAAATGAATGAAAAGCAAAATCGATTTACTACAAAAAACACTCCTTCACCCTATTGAGTCAGTAAACTCTTACCCAATAAAGTGAAGAAGTATAGGATAAATATATAAATGGTTCATAGGTTTAGTGATCTTGATGCTAAAAATATCTAGCATTCACGCTTTATATAGTCTCAGCTGGCTGTTTTCATGTGGAGTCTCAACCTATCACTGATCATTGCAATAAATTCGCTGTTGGTTGGTTTGCCACGAGTATTGTGAATCGTATAGCCAAAATAAGAATTTAAGATATCGACATCGCCACGATCCCACGCTACTTCAATCGCATGACGGATCGCACGTTCAACTCGAGAAGCTGTGGTCTCATAGCGCTTGGCAACACTTGGATAAAGCCGCTTTGTGACCGCATTTATAATATCAGGGGTTTCAATTGCCATAATAATCGAATCACGTAAATAATGATACCCTTTAATGTGAGCTGGAACACCGATTTGGTGTAGAATTTCTGTTACCTGAATTTCGAGCGAAGGTTCTGCGGCGCTTTGATTTTGAGGTTTTACTGTATTTTTAGGCATTAAACCGGAAATAGCACAGAGCTGTATAATACGGTCTGATAAATCAGCTGCGTTAAATGGACTGATTGCAAAATAAGATGCACCAGAGATCATTACTTCTCGCTCTAAAGTCGGACTAGTGAAATTTGAAATAATGACAAACAACGGCTTTGTTCCAGTCATTTTTGCCTGAGTCGCCTTCATAACACCAATTCCGTCTAACCTTGGCATAAATAAATCCGCAATGACAACATCGGGATGAATTAACTCGATTTTTTCCAGCAATTTCATGCCGTCTTTTTGCGTGTAGATCGTTTCCATGCCGGATTCTTCAAAAATGCGACCATAATCACGATTAAATTCGACACTATCATTCGCAATCATTAATTTTAAGCGCTTTTCCATATTTAGTCCCCCTAATTGAATTAATTTAACATTATATTACCATATATTGGAAAAAATGGCAATAGTTTATAAAGATATTTTTTGCAATATAGGGGAAAAATATCTGCGTATTTATAATTAAGATGCTTTTGACTTTACTGTTGATCTGTAATTCTGCGAAATAGCAAGCATATTTTCTGCAAAAATGCCATAACCTCGGGTTGGATCATTTACAAAAACATGGGTTACCGCCCCAATAATTTTTCCGTTTTGGATGATTGGACTCCCACTCATTCCCTGCACAATTCCTCCCGTTTGAGTAAGCAACCTGTTATCAGTAATATGAACAATCATGTTTTTACTGTCAAGATTATCACGAAAATCAATTTTTTCAATTTCAGCATCATAATACTGTGGGCCATTTCCATCGATCGTGGTTAAAATTTGAGCCGAACCGGATTTCACCTCCTGCTTCATTGCAACCTCAATTGCTTTGCCTTGCGGGATTGACTTCATCGTTCCATAAACACCTTCCGATACATTTTCATCTAAGGTACCCATTGCAGTATCCGTTGTAAAATATCCCCTCAATTCACCTGGGCTCCCTTTTTCCCCTTTAGTAATTCCATTGATCGTTACAGGAACAATTTCGCCATCTAAAAGTGGCATCAGTTCATTCGTGTCAGTATCACATACACCATGCCCAAGACCCCCAAAACATTTTGTGGAAGGGTTGTAGAAAGTGAGTGTTCCAATTCCGGCGGTACTGTCCCTTACCCACAACCCAGCTTTATACGTAGAATCGGTTTCTGATTTCACAGGCTGGAGATTTACTGAAAAAGCTGTATTATTTCTGCAAACCGAAAGTCTCAAGCACGCACCGCTGCCATTTAACACAGTATCAATGATCTCCGCATTGGTATTCACCTTTTTCCCATTTATTGCGGTTATCACATCGCCAACTTTTAATCCTGAGATAGCTGCCGGGTTCACCGTTCCTGAGCTCGTCTGAATATCTGCTACTCCGACGATTACGACGCCATTGGTGAATAACTTAATTCCAAACGGTGTACCGCATGGTACCAACATCGTATCATTAACAACATCAACATTTACTGTTTTAATCGGAATAATATGATATAGCATTAACTGGGCTTTGTAACTTTTACTTTCCGTTGCAGAAACATCTGTCGTAACTTCTTTATAATTTCCAGTAACAGCTGTAATTGCATTCATATTCCATTCCAACTTGCTGCCGGCTGTCACTTGGAATGAATCTGGTGTAAAATAGTTTGCTACGCCAATACTCGCGACGAAAAAAAGCAATACAAAACTTGCGGACACGACTAATAATTTAAATAACTTTTTCAAAATTTTCACCTCCTTGCGCCGCTTTATTAATCTGCCACCGGATGGTGAAAATATTATGACAATTATCTTTTATTATGGAATTATTTGGAATAAATACTCCCACTTCCGCTTTCTTAGAGCCGAAATAACGAATATTTCATTTAATGGTAATCGATTCATAAATAAAATGACATGGAAGGGAATGACCATTTTATATACAAAACAAATAGATTATTAATTATAGCAATTAAACAAAAAAGTCTATCGCTCCGCAATTGCGGAGCGATAGACAAAAATAATACTAACTTTAAAATTGATTTTATTGTAATTCGCGTTTGGCTTTCAATTTTTTGTAAATGACAATGCCTATATAAACCAGCAAAAATGCCGCAAGCACCACGACAAGCGTGGCTGTCTGACCAGGTCCTCCCATTTTCACCTCAGCCCAAAGAGTATCAATGAGCATATTGGTATCCTCCGGAAGGTTTACAAAGGTTTCCGATTTATCCAAAATACTTTGTTGCGGATAAAAAATCGGATTGTTAACCGTTTCTTCCGGTAAAAGCTTTTTGGCAGCTGTCTCCGGTGTGGAATACCCAATATAGTCTACGTTAGCAGAAGCGATTTCCGGGTCACAAAGGAAATTAATATATGCTTCGGCTTCTTTTTGATGTTTGGCACCATTTGGAATACAAATCGCGTCTACAAAGAAGTTTGTACCCTCCTTGGTTGGAATAGAAAAACCGATATTGGGATTATCGGCAACCAGCGTTGCCGCGTCACCCGCATAATAGGGTGCAAGCCATGCCTCGCCGCTTGACATTTTATCAAAAATCTGATCCATTACATAAGCTTGGACGAGCGGCTTTTGTTCTTTTAAAAGTTTCGCAGCACTTTCCCATTCATTCGCTTTGGTGCTGTTAAAGGAATACCCCAAAAGCTTTTGTGCAATTCCAAAGGAATCACGCGGATTGTCAAACATCAGAATTTTACCGGAATATTTTTTATCCCACAGGATCTTCCAGCTGTCCACTTTTTCCTTTACATATTTTTTGTTGTAAAAGATGCCAACAACACCCCATGTATAGGGAACAGAGTATTCATTTGTTTTATCATACACGGGGTTTCGGAACTGTTTGTCAATATATTGGAAGTTGGGAACATTTTTGAAATCGATTTTTTCGATTAACCCTTCTTCCTTGAGTTTGGAAACCATATAGTCAGATGGAATAATAATATCATAATTAGCACCGCCGCTGGCTAATTTGGAGTACAGCGATTCGTTGCTGTCAAATGTAGTGTAGTTGACCTCAATTCCGGTTTTTTTCGTGAATTCTTTATTCACATCAATAGAACCATCAACGCCGTTTGAGATATATTCACCCCAGTTGTAGACATTGATGGTCACACCTGTTTTTGCAGCAGCAGGCGTTTCCTTGCTTGCTTGAGCCGAGGCGGAAACCGGAAAGACTCCGGAAATTACAATTACAGTGACCAGAAAAGCCACTATGCGTTTTTTCAACAGCTTATACCTCCTCCATTACATTTTCTTCCATCGTCTTATCTTGAGACTGGCGGAAATTAACAAAAAGGAGCAGTACAATGATCACACCGAATAAAAGAGTGGAAAGTGCGTTAATCTCCGGGCTTATTCTTTTTCTTGTCATGGAATAGATATAAATTGGCAGGGTTTGAGTTGTCCCACTTGTAAAATAACTGATGACAAAGTCATCAATGGAAAGCGTAAATGCCATGATCATGCCTGTAACGACACCCGGCATAATTTCCGGCAATACCACCTTGAAAAATGCGTGGATCGGATTGCATCCCAGATCCTGCGCCGCCTCGTATAAATGGGAATCCATTTGCCTCAGCTTCGGCATTACCGATAAAATGACATAAGGCAGACAGAAGGTGATATGCGCAAAAATAAGAGAAAGCATGCCAAGCGACAAATTACCAAGCCCTTTTGCAACAAAAACGAAAAGCAGCATCAACGAAACACCGGTGACAATCTCCGGGTTGACCATGGGCAGGTTTGTAACATTCATAACCATATGCTTCGTCCACTTGTTCATGCCGTTGATTCCGATTGCGGCAGCAGTTCCCAAAACAGTCGATACAATTGCCGCAATCAACGCAATAATCAATGTATTGCGCAGTGCATCTAAGATCATTCCATCCTGAACCAGCTTAGAATACCATTTGAGTGAAAAGCCGGACCAGACCGAACGGCTCATGGTTGTGGAATTATTAAATGAAAAAATAATCAAAACAAAAATCGGTGCATAGAGGAATATAAAAATAAACGCGGTATAGAGCTTTGAAATTGCTTTCATATCATAATCCCTCCCCCATTGCTTTCTCCGTCATCAAACTGATTCATTATCCCCATACAGATTAAAATCAGTACCATGAGAACAAGCGAAATTGCCGAGCCCAGGTTGGGATTATAGGCGCTGCCAAGGAACTGCATATCAATCAAATCGCCGATCAGCAGGTTTGCACCGCCGCCCAGCATTTTAGAAATGATAAAAGTACTGACAGCCGGAACAAAAACCATGGTGATGCCGGAAATCATACCCGGCATACTCATTGGGAAAATCACCTTAGTAAATACTCTGGTACGGTTAGCCCCCAAATCCTGCGCCGCCTCGATTACGCTCTCGTCAATTTTGGTCAGAACGGAATAAAGAGGGAGAATCATATATGGAATGTAATTATATACCATGCCCAGTACAACTGCACCCTGCGTATTGATCAGATGCAGCTTTCCAATGCCCAGAGATGCAAGAAAACTGTTTATGATACCGTTATCCTCCAGCAAAGTCATCCATGCGTAGGTTCTTAATAAAAAGTTCATCCACATGGGCAGCATCACAAGCATCACCATAACGCTTTGACGGCGTATATCGCTATGAGAAATGATGTACGCGAGCGGATAGCTCAAAATCAAAGAGATCACAGTCGCGATTGCACCGAGCCAGATGGAACGAAGAAAAACGTTGGAATATTGTCCGACCTCTTCAATATTTTTCAACGTAAAGGAACCACTTTTATCGGTGAACGCAAAAATGACGATTAGAATCATTGGAACAATGATAAATATTGACATCCAGACAGCATATGGCGCCGCCGCAGTTTTCGATTTCATTCTTAATTTTCAACCTCCCCGTTTTCGTCGAGAGGCTGACTGTCCTCATCCATTTCATCACTGAAGGTGCTGTAATCGCCAAACATACCGGAATATTCCGACTTATGCATGATATGGATGTCGTCCGGCTGAAGCACAAGGCCGATTTTTTTGCCGACTTCTTGAAAATCCGTAGACTGGATCATCCATTTAAAACCACGGACATCAACAATTATTTCATAATGGACCCCTTTAAAGTTCACACTGGTGACCGTGCCGGAGAGGTGGCTCGCGTCCGCTTCCACGACATCAATATCCTCGGGACGGATAACAACATCCACCGGTTCATCCGGCTGAAAACCACGGTCGACACATTGGAATCGATGCCCCGCAAATTCCGCCATATAATCCTCGTGCATGACCCCGTCAAGAATATTGCTTTCACCGATAAAATCGGCAACAAAGGCATTTTTCGGCTCGTTGTAGATATCCTGCGGCGTACCGATTTGCTGAATTTGACCTTTATCCATGACAACAACCGTATCTGACATGGAAAGAGCCTCTTCCTGATCATGAGTAACAAAAATGAAAGTTATTCCGGTTTGCTGCTGTATCTTTTTCAGTTCAACCTGCATATCTTTACGTAGCTTTAAATCAAGAGCGCCCAAGGGTTCATCCAGAAGCAGAACTTTTGGTTCGTTTGCAAGCGCTCTTGCGATTGCCACACGCTGCTGCTGACCGCCCGAAAGCAAATTCACATTTCTGTGGGCAAAGCCGTTCAGGTTAACCAAGTCCAGCATTTCTTTTACGGTCGCTTTCACATTGCTTTCACTTTTGCCATGAACCCTCATGCCAAAAGCGACATTGTCGTACACATTGAGATGCGGAAACAATGCGTATTTTTGAAAAATGGTATTGACCTCCCTTTTATGCGGCGGAAGGTCATTGATTTTTTTGTCGTTAAAAAAAACATCGCCCACATCCGGTCTAACAAAGCCCCCGATAATCCTTAGGGTTGTGGTTTTTCCACAGCCGGAGGGTCCGAGCAGGGTGACAAATTCGCCATCCCTTATGCTGAGGTTAAAGTCCTTCAGCACTACTTCTCCGTCAAACGATACAGCAATGTTTTTTAATGATATAATTGATTTGTCTGTCAATCAGTGCATCTCCTTTGCGGTAAAATTAGTCACGTTAAGCCAAAGCGGTTAAACGCAATCCCAGCTGCGCCGTCGCCATTGCCCTCCGCAAAGGATTTTTCGCAATCAGTCATGACTGCGGCAATGAAGCGCTGCCGAATAGGTAAATAGATGCAAACGCAACATATCAAATATAGATGGTAAAGCATGATTTGTCAAGAATTTTCTATTTTTTTTTACAATATAATACTAATTTTTAAGTTTAGCCTAACAAACTGTTTATTTTTCTCCATTTTTCTCTATAATGCTCTGATTATCATAAAATCAATTTCATACGGTAACTGATCGGCACTGTCTTAAAATTAATAAGATTATTTTATTTGAGTTTCTTATACTGAATGCATTGCTGCCATTATACGCTTTTAAAAATGTTAAAAACCTCCGAAGCCTTATACCGGCACCGGAGGTTTTCTTCAATGATTTAACATCTTTTATTTTGCAGCCACAGAAGAAGTAACCGTTCCGTCTGAGCCGAAAGTATATGTAGTTCCGTCTATCGTTTTCGTTGTGTCAACAACGTATTGTCCATCTTCATAGTAATATTGTTCACCGCCAAAAGTAACAAAGCCTGTGGTTGGATACTTAATTTGAGGAAGCTTAAACCACTTTGTCCACTTTGGAGATTTAAGTCCGAAAACTTTATCATATTTTATATTCACACCGGTAGTACGGTTGTCCACCGCTTTATTATCTCCGACATAAACGCCCACATGACCGGGTTGATACAGAATTAAGCCGTGAATTCTTGGGAGCGAAGAGGATTTTGAATAATCAATAGTTCCGCTTGATTTAGCTGAGCTCAACATGTCACCCGAGCTGCCTGCAACTTGAACGAGACCGGGATCGGGATTGGAATTATCGCCCGTCCACCAAAGGTAAGATTTAATCAGACCGGAGCAATCGGAACAACGGGTGCCGTTTACCAACTGACCATAACATCCGGATTTATATTTCCAGCCGTCATTATATGCATTCAGCACGTGTTCAGCAAGTCCAACGCCCGTCTTACTGGTCGCCGCCTCGGCAACCAGAGCAGCGTGGATGGAAACCACTGCAAAAACAACGACTGCGACAGCCAAAGTTGAAATAAAAATCAGTCTTTTCTTCATCCTGTGCCCCCTGCCGAATTCGGCAAAATATATTTTAAATTCATTACATATTATTACAATGATTACAAATTAGTTACAGTTTAGCATACATTTGCGTCGATTTCAAGTCTAAATGCTAATTTTAGTAAAAAATTTCACAATTTGTTCTATTTACATAAGCTATATTTTGTTAATTTAATATCATACAGAAAATGACAAAAAAATAGCGGTGGACTAAATAAGTCCGCCGCTGCATATATTGGCAAGTAGAACATCTATCAGAGCAGTGCCTTGACGATTTCTTCCGTGTGCATTCCACGGGAGCCCTTGATCAGCACAGCGTCTCCTGCGGTTAAGATCGACTTGAGCCAGCCGATTGCTTCCTCATTGCTTTTGCAAATATGGAAGTTTAAATCTGATTTTACTGACAGAGCACCTTTTACAATTTCCTGTGCACGCTCGCCAACTGTAATTAAAACATCCACCCCGGTTTGAGCGGCATGAACTCCGACTTCAAAATGCGCTTTTTGTGAGTAGTCCCCCAGTTCCAGCATATCGGCAAGCAACGCAACCCGTTTGCCTGTATGGAAGCTGCCAAGCATCTCGACGCTGCTCCTCACTGAATCCGGGCTCGCATTGTAGGAATCATCAATCACAACAACTTCGTTGACATGATGAATCTGCTGACGCATCGCAGGAGCCTGATAGCCTGAAAGTTTTTCGATTGCTTTGCCGACTGATACGCCAAGTGTCTGCGCTACGGCCAAGCCTGCCAATGCATTGGTAACATTGTGCATCCCTAATACCGGCAATTTTACTTTTTCTTTCACATTCGGTGCAAGAAGAGTGAAGCTGGTGGAATCCGCAGCCATTGTAATGTCCACAGCACGAAAATCACACCATGATTTTGTTCCAAAATAGACGACTCTGGTGCTGAGCTTCCCCCGCAGCCCAGCAAGCAATTCATCGTCACCGTTTAGAAAAAGAATGGATTTGGGGTTAAACCGGTCAATGATATGCAGCTTTTCACTCATAATATTTTTCCGGGTCTTAAGCTGCTCAATGTGTGATATTCCGATATTCGTCATGACGGCATAGTCCGGGGCGGCAATTTGTACAAGACGGCACATCTCGCCAAAATTACTCATTCCCATTTCAATTACAGCAACCTGATGCTCATTTGTAAGCCGAAACATCGTTAAAGGCAATCCGATTTGACTGTTCAGATTCCCCTCGGTTTTCATTACATTCAGCTCGGCTGAGAGCGCAAGCGCAATCATTTCTTTTGTGGTGGTTTTGCCGACACTTCCGGTTACGCCGACAAACGGGATATGGAATTTTTTCCGGTATGCCGACGCGATCTGCTGAAGAGCCAGTTCTGTACTTGGAACACTGATCCACGCGTTTGTATCATTCATTTGAGTGTGTTCCTGCGTCAGCGCAGCCGCAGCCCCAGCCGCAAAAGTAGCGGAAATAAAATTGTGAGCGTCCGTTCGTTCCCCTTTAATGGGTACAAAAAGAGTGCCAGAAGTAATTTTACGGCTGTCTGTACTGACCCCTGTAACCATCGTATCCTGATTTCCGCAGAGCAGCTTCCCTCCGCACGCATCGGTTATCTCACCTACTGTCATTTTCATTAATAGATTATTCCTTTCTTGGAAAATTTCAGCTTTTCAAAGCACCAAACCTTATTTAAATTTACTGCCTTTTATTTAAAATATCAGCGATTACTTCGCGCTCATCAAGATGGTATTTCACACCTTCAATTTCCTGATAATCTTCGTGTCCCTTGCCCGCAAGCACAACAATGTCTCCGTCTTCCGCATTTTCCATACAGTATCGGATCGCTTCCTTACGGTCTGGAATTACAATGTACTTTCCCTTGGTTTTGTTGATTCCCACCTTAATGTCCTCTATGATATCCATTACATTTTCGAAGCGGGAATTGTCCTCCGTAATTACGGAAAGATCAGCCAGATTTCCGCTGGCCTCCCCCATTTCATAGCGCCGGGAACGCGCGCGGTTTCCTCCCGCACCGAACATGCACACGATACGGCGCGGCTGATATTCGCGCAGAGTCTCAAGAATATTCTCCATGCTCAGCGCATTATGAGCATAATCAATCAGCAGCGTATAGTTTCCAGGTACTTGAACAGGCTCTACCCTGCCCTTGACCTTAACCGTGTTCAAACCGTCGATGTAATTCTGTTCGGTTATGTCAAAGTGTCTGCAAACCGCAATCGCACCAAGCGCATTGTAAACGCTGAATTTGCCGGGAATATCAACATCGACTCCAAAATCCAGCTGACCTGTTACGTCAAAATGGACGCCGAGATATCCCGGCCGGGAAATAAGCCGTTCATTGCAGGCGCGCAGCCCTGCTTCGGCATGAAAGCCGTAAGTTTCAATAGCACAGGTGTGATTGGCGGTAATTCCCTGCCAATTTTCGTCATCAATATTAATCACGCCGGTTTTACATTGCCTGAAAAGCATATTTTTACACTGCATGTATTCCTCTAAGCTACTGTGCTCACTGCCGCCGATATGATCCGGCGAAAAATTGGTGAACAGTCCGATATCAAAGGTAAAACCGGAAACACGGTAGTCCTTTAATCCGATAGAAGAAGCCTCAATGACCGCAGCCTTGCATCCGGCGTCCACCATCATGCGCAGATAGTGCTGCACATCATAAGATTGTGGGGTGGTATTGTTTGTTTGTATTACCTGATCACCTATAATCGTACCGATTGTACCGATTAATCCCGTCTTGATTCCGGCGGACTCCAGGATTGCACGGATCATGTAGGAAGTTGTAGTCTTCCCTTTCGTTCCCGTAATGCCAACTACCTGAAGTTCATCGGCAGGATGGCGAAAATAAACCGCGGAAAGAACCGCCAGTGCATAGCGGGTATTTTCTACCAAAACAACAGGTGCACCATGAACGCTTACCTCATGCTGCGCAACAATAACGGCAGCACCGGCATCCGCGGCCTGTTGAGCAAAATCGTGGCTGTCAACAGACGAGCCGCAGAGGCAAATAAATGCACAGCCCTTTTCTACCTTTCGTGAATCAAAAATTAAGTCTGTTATTTCAACATCCGTACTGCCTGAGCAGGTGAATTTTAGTCCTTGAAGTAGTTCAGTAAGACGCATGATCTGGCCTCCATATTCCAATATTTGTGAACTCTTTTGATGATACAATAAAGCAAAGTTAATGTCAATCTAACACGCTGTTACGTCGGCACTTAAATGGCGCTAAACTGTTCGATTTGCCGCACTACCGTAATAGCAGATTATATGGCCACGCTCCGCGCATGGCCGCTGTTGCTCCGACACGACAAAAGATTATTTTGAAAACAACCACTTTAATATGCCGGAGTAATAACAAAACTCTTTTGTTTTTCTCATTAATAATAATATAAGTTTATGCATATGATTTTCTAACTGGCAAAAAAATAATACTTTAGCCAATTTAATGACTAAAAGTGATTTTTAAGTTATCAAGGAAACACTGATTAACTGAACAACCACTGCCGGCTGAAAGCTGGAGGTTCACCTAATAAACCAGCGGTTCCCTGTAATTAACGCATTATCTACTATGAAAGGAAGACTATTATGGGAGCAGTGAATGAAAAATTGGAAACCATCGGTCTCAAAAAAGTATTGGGTTATCTGGACAGCAATCCTGAAGAAAATTTGCCAAAGATCCTGAGTTGGGTGCGCAAATTTGATCAGGACAATTACTACCAAAATGCTTATGATATGGTTGAAGGCTTTTTGAAAGATCCGGAAAACAACTGGAACAAATTAATTATGAGCCTTTACAGCGGTATTGATGCCGGAGTACGAAAAAAAATGTTTGAGAACTTTTTAATTAATTCCTCCATTCTCGGCAGCCGCCGTAAAAACAAATGCGAAGAAAAATACGACTGCAATATTCCATGGGCAATTCTAATGGATCCAACCTCGGCCTGCAATTTGCACTGTACGGGCTGCTGGGCCGCGGAATACGGTAATAAGCTGAACATGAGTTTTGACATGCTTGACAATATCATTGAGCAGGGCAAAAAACTTGGTACATATATGTATATTTATTCCGGAGGTGAACCTCTGGTACGCAAAAACGATATCATAAAGCTATGTGAAAAGCACAGTGACTGCGAATTTCTCGCATTTACCAACGGCACGCTGATTGATGAAGCATTTGCGGATGAAATGCTTCGAGTTCAAAATTTTGTTCCAGCAATCAGTATTGAAGGCTTTGAAGAAGAAACTGATTTTCGGCGCGGAAAAGGTACTTATCAGGCTGTTATCCGTGCCATGGAAATTTTAAAGCGCAAGAAGCTCCCCTTCGGCGCTTCTCTATGCTATACAAGCAAAAATACGGAAACCATCGGCAGCGAAGAATATATTGACGATTTAATCGCCAAAGGATGTAAATTCGCCTGGTTCTTCACGTATATGCCTGTCGGCGTAGATGCTGTACCGGAATTAATGGCATCCGCTGAACAGCGTAAATACATGTATCATCAAATTCGCGAATTCAGAAATACAAAATCGCTGTTCACCATGGACTTTTGGAACGACGGTGAATACGTAACAGGCTGCATTGCCGGCGGACGCTGTTATCTCCACATCAACGCAAACGGCGATATTGAGCCATGCGCGTTCATACATTACGCTGACTCCAATATTAAGGAAAAAACACTGCTGGAAGCCTACCAGTCCCCTCTTTTTATGCAATACCGTAAAAATCAGCCGTTTAATGATAATCTGCTTCAGCCATGCCCCCTTCTTGACAATCCCGGCAGGCTGACAAATATTATTAAGGAGTCCGACGCAAAATCAACCGATCTGACACACCCGGAGGACGTTGAGGAATTGAGCAAAAAATGTGTGGATGCCGCCGAACACTGGGCACCGGTTGCGGCCGAGCTTTGGCAAAATTCTGACGGGCGGTGTGCCGGAGAAGAGCGGATTAGGAAGGAGCTGGAATTAAAAGCAAACATTGAGAAAAAAGCAGTATCCAAGCACAGGATAAAAACAAAAGTCAACCTATAGCAGCATTCAAGGCTCCTACCGTGGATTGATTCCATGGTAGGAGCCTTTTCAAATTTTACTATTCCATTCCGTTTGCTCCGCAAATCAGCGCATACAGCTTATTAATTTCATTTTCATTGGTATAATCGCATTTTTGTAAAGCAGATGTAAAACGGGCCCGCCGTTCAGGATTGAACAGCAAATTTTTCAATCCGTCCGCAACGCCCTCACTGGTCATAGGCACGATTAAGCCGTTTTCACCGGATGTAATCTGATCTGATGCAGTTGAAAAATCAGTCAGCAAAATGGGGCGGCACATCACCATGGCTTCATCGACAGCGATGGATTTGCCTTCAAAGCGGGACGGCTGAAGATAGATGTCGCATGCTTTTAAGTACGGATACGGATTGGCCCGTTCTCCCATAAACTGAATAAAGTCCCCAATACCGAGCTGCTCTACCATCGCCTTTAGATTCTCTTTCTCCGGACCGATTCCAATAATGTACCACTTAAATTTCAGTCCCTCTTTTTTGAGGAGAGCGATTGCAGGAAGGGCGATATCCAACCCTTTTTGATAAGAGAGACGTGCAATTGACAAAACGCGCATACCCGAAAAATCGTCCTCAAAATCTGCATGTTCATTTGCCATATCCCGCATAAAAGAAGAAGATACAATATTATAGATCACATGAAATTTCTCTGTGAATTCAGGAAAGGTTTTTACAAGCGCTGTTTTGCATGATTCCGAAACCGTACAAAGGGCATTTAACTTCTTAATAAAATCATAGTCAAAAAATTTATTTAAACCCATTGCGGCATAATCTCCGTGAATAAATCCAATTTTGTTTTTACTTTTCACCTTGTTTACCGCATAGTAGATCGGCTGCCCCTCCATGAAAGCAATCACGGTGTCATATTCCTTTTTTGAAGGTTTAATAAAACGCCGTTCCACATCCCACATGCGAGCCATACGCTCGCCCATGGTTCCTCTCAACCCCGCAAAAGTAACCAGCAAACGGCAAAGCGCAACCATCGGATGCCCTTTTTGAATTAGAGCAAAAAAAGCATTGCGGATATTAAGCTTATATTCTGCCGGAAAAAGCGGCGGCAGCAAATTCACTTTTGGTGAAACGCGGCTGAGAAACATTCCGTCATTGGCAAACAGCTGAAGGTCAACCTCATAAGTCTGATAATCAAACAGGGACAGTACGGTTACAAGACTTTTTTCAATTCCTCCGCTGTGCAAGCTGTAATTTACAAAGAGAATTCTTTTTTTATCAGGCATTATTTCTTCCTCGCGTCTTTTAATAAGATATGAGAATAAAAGTGATAGAACAGGTAAACAATTGGGGTACAGCGTGTCCGAATTATGCGCAGAATCAACCGGTCAGCCCGGGTGCCATTCTTTAAATAATCAGATTTAGCAGCCTGCTTTAGCATCGGATTATGAAGAATGCCCCTTACTTCCTGATAACGCGCGGATAAGCCAGCTTTATTCAAAGGGCTAAAGCAGTTAACAAACGAGGAATGCGCCGCGTTGCGCAGCAGCCAAGCCATGTGCCGTTCATTATATTTATCATAAAGCTTTTGATCCTGTAAAAATTCACGAACAATATTGAAGCAGGCCGTCATCATTTCCATCTTTCTGGGACGATACTTGGTACTTAACGACTGCGGATTGTAGCGATAGTGATAATAGGCCCCCCCAACCACAAGGACACGTTCCGCCAGACAGTGTGACATGATGGCAACCGGCAGATCTTCCAACATAATTTTTTGCTCATTGTAATAAGCAAGGTGATTTGCAATGAACCAGCTCCGCCGGTACATCCTGCGCCAGGCGCAGCCAAGCATTTCAACTTGGCGCCACTGACTGCTGCCCTGATCGGGACCAATCAGTTGAGCGATGAGCGTTTCCTGGATGTCTTTATCGAATTCAGGAAAATTAACCGGAAGTTTGCATACTCTGTGCTCGTCATCGATCAAATTTTCCCTGACGAAATTAAAAACAATCATATCGCATGCATACTGTTCCGCCGATGCGAAAAGATTCTGGAGCATCCCTTCGTCAATCCAGTCATCGGAATCAACAAATATGAGATATTTTCCTGTCGCATGGGTAACGCCGTAGTTTCTCGTGTCCCCAAGACCTCCGTGCGGCTTGTCAAGCACCTTTACACGGGAATCCTTCTGGAATGTATAAGCCAGTTCAAGAGAATGATCGGTAGAAGCATCATTAATTAAAAGGATTTCAATATCTGTTAAAGTTTGTGCCAAAATACTTTCGACACATTGTTTCAGATACTTTTCAACATTATATACAGGTACGATTACACTTATTTTCGGCAAAAATCAGACCTCCTGTCTTTATTAAAGTCAATTACGTTTTAAAACCACCGGCTTTAGCCGATGTTAATTGACTTTGGAAATATACTTTATAATACGAATCCTACTTATCAATCTTTCGTAAAAATCAAACAAGTCATATATATTTTATTATATCAGCACTTGTTATATAATACAATAATTATCATCCATAAGAATATGTTTATGATATTAGCAAAACCAGCCAAGATTCATCATTTAAAAGCAAATTTATAATAAAAAAGGTGCCCTCGCATCACGAAAGGCACCGGAAGTCTCAATTTATCCTTGGTTGGACTGTTCAACATTTTTCTCTTTATTTCCATTGTATTCATCTGAGTAGTTTTCAGCAATCTGTAAAAACTCTGCGTAGTTGGACCTATATGTATGTGCTAAATTTTTATCATAAACACAAAGAACAGGCAAGGAATTCGAAATTTTCTGTATTGTTTCATTTGCCTGCGATTCATTTTTAAATAGAATGCTGACTGGCTTTTTTACTCCCCTGATATAGAACAAAACTTGATAACTTTTGTTAACAGTAATAAAATAAGCTTTTTGTTTGACTACCTTTAAATGTACCCAAATCAATTCTCGCGTTGGAAAAACTTTTAAAGAAGAGCCGCATTTTCCAATAATATATTCATAAGATAGTAACCCAATATAAGCCGTTGGCCTATATTCACTTTTATACAAATAATTACCGCATTCAACGCTTTGATTAATCGAATACTCAACATCTTCCGCATTACCAAAGCTGTAAAGCTGTTGATAGGACTTCGACTTTCTATAGTTAAATATAACCATGAAATTAATAATCATAAAAATGACTAACAGGAAAAGAACTAACATATCAATTGAAATGAATGCCTGATCAAATGTCCTTCCGTCTTCCTGAATCGTTACGCACAGTTTAGGAACATACTTTTCAGCTTCTTCTCTGCTTATTTGGGCGGATTTCGTTAATTCATCTATCAGTCCATCATATGCTTTATTGTAATTCTCATTCTCACTTAAATCCTGAACCTTACAAGTTGCAGAAACCGATTGAAGTTTAGTTTCGTCTAGATCAAGATAACTTTTTGGCGCAAGAACCAATAGATAGCCGTCATCGTATTTTACAACGCCAAAAACTTGTGAAAGTTTTTCATCCGATGTCTTAACACCGTTACGAGTTGTATAGGTATAAATACCGTAGTCAAGGAAATACATATCAGCATTTTCCATTTGAGCGTATACTTTCTCTTGTTTAAAAAGTTCTGTAGCTGCCGCAGAGCTTTTGATGGAAGACAGCGGTGAATATAATGTACTAAGCAGTTTCATATTCGATAAAAATACTGCAGCAGTGATTAAGATCAAAACCAAAATAGCTAATAAAATAGATTTTGTTTGCTTTTTAATAATTCGTTCGAAATAATTTTCGTTCATTGTACACTCCTGTATTTTCCATTTTGTAATAATCGCTTACAATTTAGGATCATATTTAGTTTTAAAGATTGCTCTGTAACTGCGCGCCTTTTATTTATCGGCAGTTACTTGCGTTTTATTTAGGTTTTATTTAAAGTTGAAATGTATGATTCAGTATGCTATCCTTTAGTAAAATGTTAAATTAGGAGTTATAATATGAAAGATTGTCTTGTTTTGCTGACAAAAACATTTCCCTTTGACAAGGGTGAAGAATTCATAGAAAACGAAGTGTCTATGCTGGCAAAGACTTTTGAAAAAGTGATTATTATTGCCACAAGCACGGCAGATCAGCCTGTTCAAACAAGAAAAGTACCTGAAAATGTAAGTGTTGCCCACATATGCGCTTCTCAAATTAAGCATCGCCTGCCTATTGCTGCTGTAAAGTTCATCCCATTTACAAATTTCAAAGGGTACTGCGATTCGGAAGAACAGGAAGCAATCCGTCATTCCCTGAAAAGGAAATTATATCTGACTTATTTTCTGGCGAAGTCCGAGCTTGTGTATCAGAAAGCAGCCAAAATTTTGACAGATTTCAAACTTGAACAATACGACAGCGTTACATTTTACAGCTATTGGTTCTATGACATTGCCTTGGTTGCGCTGAAGCTCAAAGCCCTATGCAAGGCATCTTTAAAACGTGCAGTAAGCCGTGCGCATGGTTATGACCTTTACACCAACCGTAATTCATTGAATTACCTGCCGCTTCGACATTATATTTTACAAAATATTGATATGGTATATCCGTGTTCTCAAAACGGCAGGGATTACTTGAAAAGGCTTTACCCGGCTTATGGTGAGAAAGTGGAAACCGCATACCTTGGGACAAGCGACTATGGACTTTCCCCTGCATGTACCGGAAATATGTTTCAAATTGTAAGCTGCTGCCATATCGTACCTATTAAGCGCGTGGAATTGCTTGCGCAGTCTCTTGCAAAGTTGAAGGATACCGGGATAACGATAAAATGGATTCATTTCGGCGGCGGAGACGGTCTTGAAGAATTAAAGAAATTCGCCACGGAAAATTTGAAGTTTATGGAGTGCCATTTTGCAGGAGAAGTTAAGAATTCCGAATTGATGGAATTTTATAAGAAGAATCCTGTTGACATCTTTATTAACACAAGCAGCTCGGAGGGATTGCCGGTGAGCATAATGGAAGCATGTTCCTTCGGAATCCCGGCAATTGCAACGAATGTGGGAGGCACGGGTGAAATTGTTCGGGACGGTGAAACCGGATTTCTGCTGAATTCCGATATCTCGCCGGACGAGCTTGCAAAAAAAATAAAATCAGCCGTTCTCTTGTCAGCTGAAAAGAAGCTGCAGCTCCGGAAAAACTGCCGGTCACTTTGGCTGAAAGAATTCTATGCTGATAATAACTTTGCAAAATTTGCACAGGAAATAAAACTGTCTTAGTTTATGCTGTATCTCATCCCTCGTTTAGGAAGGATGAGGTATTGTTTTATGTCTTTTTTATTGAATGTTGCTTTCTGCTGCTTCATACATAAATGAATAAATGTCTGCTCATACTATCTTTGGTGATGAAATTGACAATATCATTTATTAGAACCTTGCTGCTCTACATAGTAATTATTGTAGCGGTAAGACTAATGGGCAAACGACAGATTAGCGAACTGCAGACCAGTGAACTGGTTGTAACACTCTTAATTTCAGATATCGCTTCGATTCCAATGCAGGATACCGGCCAGCCGCTTGCCAGCGGATTAATCCCGATTGCGGTATTGGTAATGTGTGAAATATTATTCTCATGCTTAATGCTGAAAAGTTCAAAATTTCGCAGAATCGTGTGCGGGCGACCCCTTATTGTGATCAATGACGGGAAAGTTAACCAAAGCGAAATGCGGAGGCTGCGTATGACTACTGAGGATTTAGTGGAACAGCTCCGGCAGAAAGACGTATTCAGTATTGAGGATGTCGCCTATGCAATCGTAGAAACGAATGGAAAGATGAGCGTCATCAAAAAGCCGGACAAAGAACAGCCGACCGCAGGAATGCTTGGCGTAGCTCTGCCGGACACCGGAATTGAAACCGTAGTGATCAGCGACGGTGTAATCTCAGATTTCTCCTTACAGCTCTGCAATAAAAGCAAGGATTGGCTTGAAGGCGTATTACGAGGAAAAAATATAAAGGCCGATAGCATATTTATTATGACCGCAAATAAAAAAGGTGATTTTAATATTATAAAGAAAGATAACAGGAAATAATAATTATTTCCTGTTATCAAGCTTCAACCACGATTTACTTTTAGAGAGGAATTGATATGAAACGTTTATGGATTTCAGCAATCATACTTGTTTTGCTTTTAGCCGTTTGTATTGTTGGAACTAACACAACAAGCAAAATCAGCGCCGATATGACAGTTACAATCACCAACGCAAAAAAAGCAGCCGAAAGCGGCAACGATGACTCTGCTTTGACGTTGAGCAAAAAAGCCGTTTCAGACTGGCACAAAAATCACGAAATATTGTGCACCTATATGCCGCATTCAAAACTTGAAGCAATTGACCAAACACTAGCAGCGCTTCCGATGCTTTGTTATTATGGTGCGACCGATCAGTTCACCGCGGAATGTGACCGGGGCATGACACAAATCTCCTATTTGAATGAATCGGAGGTCCCTGATATAGCAAATATCTTTTAACTCGTTTTAATGGAAGTCAATTTTGACTTCCATTAAAATAATCATAAATAATTTCATAATATAACGTTTCATGTAATGATTATTGATAATTCTTTTATGTTTTTGATAAGTTTTTCATAATTTCTTTCAATATGGTCAAAATAGACAACATTCATCTTCATGCTTCTGGGAATAACAAGGTTTTTTTCTTGATTATCAATGAACACACATTCATCCGCATTTACATTCAAACTATCAATCGTTCTCTCAAAAATTTCATTGCAGTCTTTTCCAGAGCCAACTTCTGCTGATATNGTAATTTTATCAAACACCCTGTCCCAAACATAATATTNAACAATGTTATCTATGCGGTCTTTTTTATTATCAGTAACCATACCAATTTTATAATTTTTCTCCTTCAATTTAACAACAAGTTCCATCATTTTACTGTCTATCGGTGTATTCAAAAAGGATTCATACAATATTTTAATATCAATCTGAGTATTTAATCCCCTGCATAATATATCCCAAATATCTTCATGTTTTATTTTCCCGTATAAAAGGTCATCATTATATTTAAAATACTCTTTTTCAAATAACTCTAAATCTATTCCTGTTTTCTCACAAATATAATTACATATTGACTCTGAACCAGTTCCATCAATCGTTAACACCCCGTCAAAATCAAATAATACCGCTTTAATCACATTAATTCACCCTCTCAATCGAATGAATATCGTTTTGGAACATTCAGCTTATATAACCCTATTATAACGGCGGCAGGTTTCCCTGCCGCCGCAAAATATATTAAAGTTAATTCGGTTTAATTATCGGCGTGAACACACGTTATTAGACAGATAATTGACTTATGATTTATTCTTTATCATACGGTTCAACTCATCCATAAAGGTATTTAAATCTTTAAACTGGCGGTAAACCGACGCAAAACGCACATAAGCAACTTCGTCAATATCCTTGAGTTTCTCCATGGCATATTTCCCGATTAAGCTTGACGGAACTTCCCGGTCAAGTGAATTTTGAAGCATATTTTCAATCTCATCGACTATGTGCTCCAAAGTATCCAATGAAACAGGACGTTTTTCACAGGCACGAAGTAACCCGTTCAAGAGCTTATTGCGGTCAAATGTCTCCCTCGATTTATCTTTTTTGACCACCACAACCGGCACCGTTTCAATCACTTCATAGGTTGTAAAGCGCTTTGTGCACTTTAAACATTCCCTGCGCCTACGAATACGGATTCCTTCGTCAGTTGGTCGTGAGTCAATTACCTTCGACTCCGCATAGCCGCAATACGGACACCTCATCGTTTGATCACCTCTGTAAATAATTTATACAATTATAACATATTCTCAATATAATTAACAAGCATTATTATACAAATAACAAAAGTCAATCGCAATCAGTCAAAGTCATATAAAACGAAGGAATTACGCGTTAAAATTTAAACAAAATAGACTATACTAAGGCGTCCACGACGCGCTTGGCACTTTTCAGTTCCTGCAAGTGGCCAAAACTGCGGCGATAAACTTCAATGATAAGATCTCCGGTATAGCCGAATTCCAATAATTGACGTTTAAGAACGCAAAAATTCATAGTGCCGCAGCCAGGCAAGAGACAGTCGGCAGTCGGTTTATTGTCATTGATATGCACATGGACGATTCTCTCCCCCATTGCAGCGCACATGGCGTACGGATCTTCCCCCGCACGTACCGCCTGCTTAATATCCAGCACAAAAGCACATTCACTGCCCAAATATTCTCTCATCCGCGTGATAAACTCGGGATCGTCGCTTCGAAACAGATTGACATTTTCCTGTGCGGCCGTGATTCCAAATGTTTTTCCTAGAGAAAAAAGACGCGCGTAATGATCAAAATAGGCTTTTTCAGTGTTTCGGCTGTGCTTATCGCTTCGCTGACCGTGAAGCACCAGTATCTGCGCACCCAAAAGGTTCGCAGCTTGAAAATATTTTTTGTAAAACTCAAGGCCGTCTTCAAATCTCCGATCATACTCGGAAAAGAGTAAAAAACTTTCAAAACCCGAAGTAAACGGATGAACAGATTTTACCGTACTTCCACTGTCATCTGCCATTCGCTTTAAATCCTTGACATATTCCGGATTCAATTCGCTGAATGTATTAATAAAGACTTCAAAAAGATGAAAGTCCATTGATATCAAAGTTGGCAGAGCCTTTTCAAGCTCCATGGGATAAAGACATGCTGTCGAAATGCCGGAACGCATAAAATCACCTCTAGTTAGAATTATATCTTGCTGTTGCAAAAATGTCCAGTTTATTTGTTAAAGTATTGGGCATGATAGTATCACTGTTTTCCGTATTACAGTAATTTCTATTGGGAATCAGTATCAATCATTTCAAATGCGTTCTTAACGCTATATACTTTATAAAAATTAGAGTATGCTATATTGCCTGCTCTCCTTGCCATGATCGGGATACAGGAGAAAAAGTACCGTTTAAAATAAATAATGACTTTTAGAATTGATCAAAGGAGGAATTAATACGGCCAAAGAAAATGAAAGTCTTCTCGAAGAAGTTTATAAGGCAACAACAATGGGGATTCAGGCAACAAAGATAGTGCTTCCAAAAGTACACAATGAAGCACTGAAAAAGCAAATTGAACATCAGCGTGATAACTATAGAGGTATGGCGGCGAAAGCAAAAGATATGCTGCGGCAGGACGGACAAATTCCGGAACATCAAAGTTCCTATAAAAAGGCAATGCTGTGGAGTTCCATCCAGATGAACACAGTTGCAAATAAAAATCCGGAGCATATTGCCGAAATGATGATCAGTGGTACCACAATGGGGATTATTGACTTAACAAAAAAGCTGAATTCCCTTGACGATGCCGATGCCGGAGCAAAAAAGCTGGCGGAGGATTATCTTGCAAACGAACAGTGTAACATTGAAGAGTTAAAGAGGCATTTATAGTCGATTAACTCCAAAACCATCCTACCATTGCGGTCTATTTTCCGCGCTGCTGTGTTGTCCCCCTCGTCAGGCGCCAGCCTGACTTCGTCGTCCGCCTTGCATCACGAAAAATATCCTCGCAAATATCAGGACGTTTTTAAAGTTAGTCGA